>Ga0210043_1000049_pt1 | contig 132644 bp, 112 predicted proteins | sample CryGeymet201501t_FD_183990 | JGI IMG/M metagenome (GOLD analysis project Ga0210043, IMG submission 183990) | Groundwater microbial communities from Crystal Geyser aquifers in Utah, USA - Crystal Geyser metaG 2015-01t (SPAdes) (version 2) | ecosystem: Environmental > Aquatic > Deep subsurface >...
AAAAAAGATTTTACCAAAAACAAGAAAACACTGATTGAACTAACGGAAAAGCTGGGACAAGATATCCAATTTTATTCAAAAAAACCTAAGCTTACAAAATCGGGTGAACCTGTCCGTATTGATTGGCCAAAGAAGACTAATCAAAGAGTGAAGAATCTGATTTCCACGCTTGCAATCTTAGAACAATACTATGACAAAGAAAAGCTTAACAGTTAGTAGACACAAAGGCAACAATAAGAAACTGAAGCTACAGGAAAAGAAGTCTTTGAAGATGAAGAGAAAGAGCCTTTCTAAATGTTTAGTATAATATTATTAGTAATATTGATTTAAGTACTAATTTGTGTACTAAAAATTAATTAAGCTAAAAAATAGATTTTAGGCGTTTACTGTAGGGTAGTAAATCAAAAAGCTTAAAAAACGTCATATTTATAGTAAAAACTTGTTTAGTAGCAAATCCAAAATCATGCCGTAGGCTAAAGTCCTGTAAATCCCTTTCATCGGCAGATGAAAGCTTGTTTGTTTTAAATGGATCCAATATTCTGCTTTACAATTATTCGCATTAGTTGACCCTTGAAATAGGAGCTAACAATGAAAAAGATTTTTTTACTAATTTTTGTTCTACTGGTCGTTTCTGATTGTGCGACCCAGAGAATATATACTACCGAGGATCAATCGGCAAGAATCCCAACTCACGAGGGGACAAGTCACTTTTTCCTGTATGGAATTGCACAGACCAGAGAATATTCTGCTGAACAAATATGCCAGGACAGAACAGTCCTTGCCGTTGAAACTCAGTATTCATTTGTGAATGGATTGCTAACCGTAATAACTTATGGACTTTACTATCCGATAAGTTATACCGTATATTGCGGGAAAAAGCCCAAAAAAGAAGTAACAGAGTAAACGAAGGGACATAAATCGGAAAATGCAAATTTTGGAATCTTTTGATTTTTGACTTTTTCCGCTTATGTCTACCATTCCAGAGAATCACAGATAAGTGAATTTTTTTCTAAAAACTGTACATTTTTTTGGTTGACAGAACTGTTGCAAAATCTGTATAGTTTTTTGTATCCATGAATGATTTAGAGCAAAAGACTAATTCGACCGTTTTGGAAATCTCAGAAAAGGAGGTTTCACGAATGGCAGGAAGAAAAAAATTCCTAGGTCAATACAAAGCTATTAACTTTTCATTACCTGAAAATTGGATTTCAGTATTTGAAGAATTAAAAGAAAATGACCCAAAATTGAATAATCAAAAGATTATTCGACAAGCATTAGAGAATTATTTCGCTTCCTTGCCAGAACTTAGAAAGCAGAAAAAGGCAAGCTAGGTTTTGGGAAGGTTTCTTCCCATGATCCAATTTTATGAAACATAATACTAATGTGACATAAGATTGATTATGGGAAGTTGATGATTTCTAAACAATTTATTCAAATAGAATCTAAATTTGATTTGTTTAGTTTTGGATAGAAAGAATTATTATAGTATCACAATTCTACTTCTAAATATATAATTTTCGCTTTTTTTTATTAGTATATCCCAATAATGAAAATTATTTAATAATAGCACTGTGGAATTTTGATTTTTTTTCGTGTAATAAATATGGCAATATTGAGAGATTTTGCTAATACACCTAAAGTCTCAAGCGGTAGTGGCGACACTGCCGCTTTTTTTATTTAGTGAGGTTTGGGTGTTCTTTGAGCAGAATCTCGGGATGGTTCTTGGAGAAATAATTCATATCCCATTCAGATTCAAAAAGTAAGGCAGCATTTTGGTTCTTATCTACCACAAGATTTGCTGATGATGGGAGCTTGGGAATATCCTCAACACGAATCCAACGAGAGACTCCATAAGGCAATGCAGTCAAATTTGTCTCGACTTTATATTCATCTAATAGTCTTCTTTGGAAAACTTCAAATTGCAATCGACCCATGGCTCCCACAATTGGATTCCCTGAACCAATCGACTTTGAAGAAAAAAGATGAAGGATTCCTTCTTCAGCTAATTGCTCCAATCCTTTCTTGAAGCCTTTGAGTGATAAGGTATCAGTACAGGAAAGAGTTCCGAATATCTCAGGAGCAAAAACTGGTAAGGGTCTAAGTTCGGGTGCCTTACCAGTAGAAAGAATATCACCAATTTGAAAAGTTCCTGGATTGATCACACCAATGATATCTCCAGGATATGCAACATCAACTGTGTTTCTATCCTGACCAAAGAATGCAAAAGAACTTGCTAGTTTCACTGGCTTATCTAAGCGATTGTGAATAGCTTGGATTCCTCTTTCAAATACCCCAGAAGTTATACGAATAAATGCTATGCGGTCACGGTGCATTTTGTTCATGTTCGCTTGAACTTTAAAAACAAAAGCCGAAAATGGAGATCCAACTGGATCAAGAAATTCACCAGTAGAAAGAGGAATATGATCGGGTGCTGGTGCAAGTCCTAAGAAGTGTTCCAAGAAGATTTCAATTCCAAAATTATTAACTGCCGATCCAAAGAATACAGGTGAACATTTTCCTTCCAGAAAATCAGATTTCTTAAAATCGCCCAGACCACCTTCTATCAGTTCGATATCATCTCGAAATTTTTGAACAAGTTCCGTGTCGTAATTATCATCTAAAGTCTTATCCATTACACCTGACATTTGAAAAGCGGCCTTCTTGGAACCACCAGGAGACTTATCAAATAAATATAATTTCTTATCAATCAGTGAATAAACACCTTTAAAATCAGGACCAGTTCCTAATGGCCAAACCAAAGGGATGGCTGCAATTCCAAGGACTTTTTCAATCTCGTCTAATAAAGCGAATAAATCTTTTGTAGGTCTATCCATTTTATTAATAAATGTTAGTATTGGAATTTCACGATCTCTACAAACTTTAAAGAGTTTAATTGTCTGAGGCTCAACACCCTTACCTGCATCCAGTACCATAACACCAGTATCAGCTGCCATTAGAGTACGATATGTATCTTCAGAAAAATCTTCGTGCCCTGGCGTATCTAGTAAATTGAGAACATGATCTTTGTATTCAAATTGTAAGGCTGCGGAACTGATGGAAATCCCTCTTTCCTTTTCCATTGCCATCCAATCGGAAGTGGCAGTCTTTCGGTCTTTTTTGGCTTTAACCATTCCAGCTAATTGGATGGCACCCCCATAAAGCAGTAATTTTTCTGTAAGTGTGGTTTTACCAGCATCTGGGTGAGCAATAATTGCAAAAGTTCGTCTTCTTTTCACTTCAGATGGTAGATTTTCAATGCTCATGGTTTAAAAACCAGATTTTTGAATTTAACTGCCCTGTCAAGATAAGCAGTCCTTTGGCTTTTAGATGGATGTTCCGATCATTTAAATAGCTTGACCTAGAAAAGAATGCAAGGAGTATTGAAATTATGTCTCATTACAGAATAGGGATTATAGTGTCTTTATGCCTTCTCTTTCTTGGGTTGGATTTTCCTAAATTTAAAACGGGAGAAGAAAGAGCCTATAAAAATTTTCAGAACGGACTACTCCATTATAATGCCAGAGAATACAATCTTGCAAGGGAAAAATTTCTCAAAGTAATTTCAGAGAAAGAAGATTTCTCCTTAGCAAGACTCTATTTATCTAGGTCTCTCTACCAATCAGGTGATTGGTCTGCTTCCTTACAAGAATTGGAAGAAATTCAAAAATTGAAACCAGCTGATAGCATTCTTAAAAATCGAATTGAATTCCTTCGACTTGAAATTGGTGGAAATAATTTATCAATCAATGACAAAACTTTCTTTCGTTCCATTCTTGGAGATGAAAATCGTGGATTTAGATTTCGCAATCCTGTAGATATCGAAATAGATGAAGAAGGAAACATTTATATACTTTCATTTGGCACTACCAACTTAGTTAAATTAGATCCAAATTTTAATCCAGTTTGGGTCAGCCAAGGTGGTTTCGCAAGGCAAATGAAAGGACCAGTTGCGATGGATTACTATAAAGGTAAATTCTATGTAGCTGATTTTCCATCGGATTATATTTATATCTTTAATAAAAAAGGAATCTTTCAATCGCGAATTGGAGAAACAGGTTCGGGATTAAATCAGTTCCGTGGTCCCTCTGGTATAACAAGAGATCCTCAAGGAAATCTTTATATATCAGACTTAGGAAATCATAGAATTTTAAAATGGTCATCTAAATTAGAACCATTGTTTGCTTTTGGGAATTCAGGCAAAGGAACCCTCGCCTATCCTATGGGTTTGAATTTTCATAAAAACCAACTCTACGCCATAGATAAGAAACAAAAGAGAATTGTGATTTTTGACCAAGAAGGAAACTATTTAAATGAGATTAACTCTCCTCTTTTCAAAAAACCCAGATCTCTAGAATTCATCCACAATCAAATTTATGTTTCTGATGAAATAGCTGGTCTGCTGATGTACAATCCCATTAGTGATACATGGAAAAAATTGGAAAAATTCAAAGATGGAAAAGGAAAAATACGAAATGTCGACAGACCATTTTCATCTAAAATAGATAATTATGGCTACCTTTTTCTATCGGATAACAACCGTCATAGAATAGATATATTTGCACCTAAAACCTACTTGCTTTCTAATCTAAGCCTCGAAGTAGAAAAAGTTGATACTTCTTATTTTCCAAGCATAGCAATTTACCTAAGGGTTAAAAGTCGAAGACAACAAGATATTCTTGGATTAAAAAGAGAAGATTTCCATTTAGTTGAAAATCAAAACGATAAATTTCTTATTGATTTGAAAAGTCTTAGAACAGTAGATAAAAAAATTACAGTTTCTCTAGCATTTGAAAACTCGAATGCATTTCATGATAATTTAACATTTTTCCAAAATGAGTTAGATCCATTTTTTAATAAGCTAACAAAAAATGATCGGGTTGAGCTATATCGTTCAGGTAAGGATGCGACTAAAATTCTTCCTTTCAGCTATTCAAAAAATACAATTTACCATGCTATAAGAAATTCCAGTCCGGAAACTATTTCCTTTCCAGGTAAAACTATTCATTCTGCAATCCAAAATTTAACTCATGAAATTGGACCAAGAGCAGTAATCTACCTAACTTCAGGCGATAGTCCCTACTCTTCTAAACAGTATTCATTGCAATCATTAGTTCAATTTGCAAAAGTTAATGGAATTCAAATCTATCCTATATTATTAAATCAACCCGATTCTGAAGATGAATCTTGGAAATATCTTGCAGAAGAAACAGGTGGTCAGTTATCCATTATTAGAAACGGCGAAGATGGAAATCTTTATGATACAATCAAATCTCAATTAGATTTACGTTATGTGATTTCTTATGAAACAGAAGTAAAATCTTTCTTAAGTGAGAAATGGATTCCATTTAATCTAGATGTGAAATACAGAGATTTTGGTGGAAAAACACAGGGAGGTTATTTTGTTCCTTAATTATCCAATAAAATTTCATTTTAATGCAATGAATGTATATTTTTCAATTTTACTTTTAATTGGATTATTTATCACACCAAACAATATTTATTCGATGGAAACCATTGAGGAAATCCAAGAAGGAAATCGTCTCTACGACCAAGGCAATTATAAAAAAGCGCTCTTACACTTTCTACAAGCTAAGCAACAAAATCCTAATTCTTCCAAAGCTCTGTTAGGATATGGAAAAACTTCATTAGCCTTAGGCTCGATCCCAGATGCAAGAGTCTCTTTCGAAAAATGCCTAAAATTAGTTTCTAATGATCCTGAAGCAATTGCGGGTCTTGGAAGAGTTTTGGTTCAAGAAAATAAATTTACAGATTCAAGAAACTATTTAGAAGCAGCATTAAAGAAGACGAATAACAATCCTATTATACATCTTGCCTTAGCTGAAACTTTCCAAGCAATGGGGAAGCCTGAACTTGCAATTCATAAATTAGAGACTTTATCTAGGAAGATAAATTTAGATTATGATCTTCAAGAAAGATTAGCTTATTTATATTTAACTACACACCAATTGGATAAAGTTAATGGTATATCGGAATCTCTTATAAATAAAAATCCAGAGAAATACAATGGTTTTTTCATTAAGGGAAAATACTATACCATCCTAAGTTATGATTCTGATCCTTCGTCTAAGGAAAGCTATAGTTCTTACCAAAAAGGTCTGTCTGCATACGAAAATGCACTTACTCTTTCTCCTGAAAACCAAGAGATTATTTATTGGAAGGCAAAGCTTCTTATTTGGAAAGGAAAAGATGAACGAAAGGAAGCAATTTCATTATTTAAACAAATTCTTAAATTCAATCCTAAAAATTATGAAGTAATGCTAAGTCTCGCTTCCATATTATCTGAACAAACTGCACTCAGTTCTGAGGATACTCAGCTTGCTATTGATTTATGGAAATCGTCTCTACAATCCAAAGATACAGATGAGATCATTAGATTTGGAGCTGAGAATTTTACAATTAAGCATCTACCTGAAGAATCACCTCTTCGAAAGTCCTTGGGCAAATATAGGATTGAAAGGCATAAGTCTGAGATGAACTCTTTGTACTATGAATCTTCTTTGTTTCATTTGCTAAGAGCAAATGATCTAAGCCCACACTCACCCGAAACAGAAAGTCTTCTTGAAAATTATTATTATAAAATAAACGATTTCACAGCTTATATTAACACCTTAATACGATTGGTAAAAGAAGATCCAAATAACTTTAAACTGCAGAATCGATTAGAAAAGACTGTATTATCTTCCAAAAAAAACCTAGAATACAAAGAGGGATACCTTTTCCCAGAAGGTCCAGGTTTAGGTTTTATTAACCCTTCCACTAGTCCCAAAGTATTACTTATGGATCTGACACCTAAAGCTGGAATCCAATCACATATTTCGTCTGGGCATATTATACAATCAGCATTAAAAAGATTATTATCCAATACCGAAGGCATTCGGTTGGTAAGCGAGCAGGAAGAACAATCCATTCGCACCCTTTTAGAATCTAGAAATAAGTCCTCCTGGAATCCTTATCATAGCTCTATACATTTTGAAATAAATGAATCTTCTTTATATGGTTCGGATATTCGATTCATTGTTTTTGGTAAATTAAACGAAGATGAAAATTCGCTTCAAGTTGAATTACAAAGCTACGATAGACTAACAGGCAAATATTCCGATCTTATTAAGATTCGAGGTAAAGGAAGAGGTTCTCTATCCTATATTACATCAGCATTTGCAGCAAAATTTAAAAAACTCTATCCTATTGAAGGTGAAATCCTAAAAATAAAAAACAATGGTGTTATAGTAAATTTAGGAAAACGAAATGGCTTAAATTCTAAATCCATTGTTGAATTTTACCGAGGAAGCAAATCATTAGGTTCATCCAAAATATTGGAATTGGGGGATTATATTTCACTGGTTCATCCAGAACTTAAAGATTGGGAACGAGAGTTTGCAACAGGAGAAAAGGTAAAAGTCAAGAAACGTTAGTTGTAATCTTTAAAGGTTTCGGTAAGCCTTCTAAATAGTGCAAAATCACCTCCGATACTTTTTCTTCATATTTTGACCAGGTCTGTTTTTTATTTAGTTCAATCTGTATTCTATACTGTTCTATATAAATGGATTCAATTGCTTTGATTTTAAATAAGCTTTCTATTAGAAATGGTTTAAGAACTTTTTCTGATTTCTCCCAAGCTCCATAAGAAAGCTCTGAATCATTAGAAAGAATTTTCTTATTGGATACAAAAATTAATATCTGTGGATTAGGACTATTCTTAGCTTCTAAATCAATTCGGGGATAAACTAAAAAATTTCCTTTCTCATCTAAATCCACTCCACTGCCTTCTAAAATTTCTTTAGATTGATTTCTAAAGTTAATGGGAATGCCATTTTGAAGATCAATAAGGTTCTCTGGCTCTACTTTATCAAATCCTACTTGAACAAGTCCCTTGCCTTTCTTATCTCGAACAACTTGAAAAATCAATGCTGAACCATGGGCTAAGCCTTTGAAATGTTTAATTAGAAACTGTATCGCTTTATCAGAGAAAAATAGTATTTCTTTTGGTTTTTCTTTCTTAAAAATTTCTTTTATCCAATGAAACATGAGTCTATATCCTATATGGATAGTATTTCCACTTTCGTATGTAAGTCTAGATTTTCTACAAGTGTAGACAATTTGTTTCATTTCCATGAATCAGAACAAGGTTTTGATTCTTTAGTTGCTTCTGTTCCAGGAATAAACGTCTTGGAAAAACCTAAATCACTTCAGATAGATGAAAGAGCCGTTATGATGGTTCCCATTTTTCCTTTGATTAAAGTCAAATGGATAGCTCAACATACAAAATATGAAAAGAATGTTTTATTTCAGGACACCCAGATTCAGGGACCTTTTTCATTCTTTAGACATACTCATCTATTCCATAAAGAAAATCAGAGCGCATTACTGGAAGATAGCATTGAATTTAAAGCAGCTTTTTCCTTTGCATCAAAATATATTGTCTCCTTAATACTTTCTCGCCAATTTAAAGAACGCCATCAAATAACAGCAAGAGTATTAGGTGTTAAATCTGAATTGCTGTATTGCGGACGAATCTAATTTTAAATTTTATTAGGTTCAACAAATGGAATTCTTGATTCATAATCAACCATTACTCGGTTGTACGCCTCATCCATTAAGCTAGATGAAATTACGAAATCTGCAGAGGATCTGTTGCAAGCCATAGGAACGTTATATAGAACTGCAATTCTCAAAAGGGCTTTTACATCTGGATCATGTGGCTGAGCAGTCAGAGGATCCCAAAAGAATACCATAAAGTCGATTTCACCAGATACAATCTTTGCACCAATTTGTTGATCTCCACCAAGCGGTCCGGATATAAAACGATGCACAGGAAGATCTGCCTTTTCTTGGATAATCTTTCCCGTAGTTCCTGTTGCAAATAATCGATGTCTAGAGAGCGTTCCTCTATTGTAAAGAACCCATTCTAAAAGGTCCTTCTTACGATTGTCATGGGCAATAAGAACTATATTTTTGACCTTTTCCATTCTTTTGATAGGTATATTCATATCTGTCAAATTGATGGATTTCGAGATATTAGCAAGTTAAAGCTTTTTCGAAATCTACCGAAATTATAAGTAGTTATGAACTTTAAGAAATTATCCTTACTTCTCCTCTTACTTATTTTTCCTGCAATTGCAGAAAGTAAAAATAAAATAGAACTAATGGTTCCAGACTCATCAGTCCCTGATTCAGGTTGGGGCTCCTCAACTGATACTATTAAAAATTTAGAAATTCTGGATTTCATTGATGAATCATCTTCTAGAAAAAAATTCAATGAGGCCTTAGAGGATTATAAAACAGCAGTAGGTATTTTCCAAAATGCAGAGGATTTTGTTGAGAAAAAAAAAGAAGAATTTACTATGGAAGTTCATCCAGAAGATAGATACGATTGGCAAAAAAATGCAAGAGAAGATGCCCAAAATAAAGATCTCGTAAAAATATCAAATGAAGGCAGAAACCAATCCTTGCAATATCTTGTAAGATCAATGACTTCCTTGGATAAGATAGAAAATCCAAAAATCAAAGAAAGCCAAGCCTATTTAGAATTAAAGGCCGGACTCTACAGAGAATATGCGAAACACCAATTTGCATTTCGAAATTACGGAGTAGTTGCTGATATCTTAACTAGATACATAGCTTTGGATGCAAAATTTAAAACGGAAAGCGAGCCACATCGGTTGCTTGCCCATTGTTTTGAAAAAATGGAAATCGGTGCTGCAAAAAATAAAAAGACATTCATCGCAGAAGAATATAAAGAAAAAAAGAAATCACATATTCTAAGTTATGCAGAAGTTCAATATGGAAAAGATTCCAAAGAATATGAATCTATTGCTGAAAAAGTTATGAAGGATTATTAATTAGGACAATCCCAATTGCTTTTTTAGTTTTTTGTTTTCTTCTAATAGTTCTAAAATTTCTTTTTCTGTATAAGAAAACAATCTATCCTGAGCTTGGATGATTTTGTCTTGGTTGATTTCTTCTATCCGAGAATATTCTAAGGCTCTTTCTGTTGCCTTCTTTTCTTCAATGACTGATTTTAATTCATTTTCCCGCATTTGATCTAAAAGTTCTCCAGCCCGAATTCTATCATGAAGTTCTATCAGCTCAAGGTTCTTTAGTTCATTCACTTTTTCCATTGCGATATTTATTTCGTCTTGGTTGATTTTAACTTTCTCTTCGTAATCTAAAATAGAACGTAGGGCTTCCGCCTCATGCTCCTTGGATTCATATTCTTTATGTGCAAGAGAAAACACTCCCTCGAAAAATCCAACATTTGCTAGGCATCCATTTCCAATTTCCATAGCTGCATTTTTGTAAAATTCGACTTGGATGATTCGATCCAAAATGATTCGAAGCTCTCTCAGATGTATGGGGTTTTCTAATACTAAAAATTTAGATTTAGAAAGTAATTCTTTAGAAATAGCATCCGGTTCATCTGGAGTTGAAATAATAATTATTGAAATAAAAGGATGAAGCTCAAAGTTCTTTAAGAATTTCTCTTTTATATCTTTCCATTCTTTCGAACTTACTCGAAGATAAAAAATATTGATTTCTTGGTCTGAAACAACTAAATTAGTCGACTCGGACAAAGACAGATGTTTGAGTTCTATAGTGAGTTTAGGATGCTTCCACATTTCTAGTGGAAATTTGTCCTGAGAGGATATATTCCAAATTACAGACTTCTTCAAAATAAAATCTCCTTAAAATATAACTATAACTTGTAGCAATAAGCTAGAATTCTCAAACACTTTTTCTATAGAAATCACAAAGCAATTATTTTTTTTTATGTCTTTTTAGAATGGAAGTAATTTTTACCGCGGATTTTTCTTTAGCCACAGCAATTTTATCTAAAAACCTTTGGACTGGGGCCGGAAATTTTGCATCGGTTCGTGTGATCATTATATACAATGAAATAGTAGCGATAACAAGATTTGCTGACCAAGGACCGATCCAATCAGGAACGCCCTCCTTGTAGGATACACCACTTCCAAAGATATAAAAAAGATAGTAAATCAAAAGAAAGACAACCGCTAGGGTAAAACTCATTCCTTTTCCAGACCTCTTCACAACCAAACCTAGTGGGAAAGAGAGAAAGAAAAAGATCTGACAGGAAATCGGCGTTGCGATTCTTTTATGGATCTCGACATTAAAAGAAGTCAGTGTTTTCTTGGATTCAGTCAATAGCTCATTCAATTGAGTGAATAAAGTCACTTGTTGGGTTAATTCAGAAGTAGACATTGTATTTGATTGAGAGGCCATAATCAAATCGATCTTCATTTTTTCTACCATCTGCTTTAGTCCACCCACACCTTTAATCGAGATCCCATATTCTTTTAGAATTTCTAGACCTGGGATATTTTCCAAACCTTCTGATTGTATACTATCCCTAACTTGGAAAAGCATGGGCATGGAAAATGTTTCAGGCTTCACATTAATCTGTAGAGTTGGTTTTTGTTCCTTAGCTGGAACGTTATAATCCATCTCACCATCAATAAAATTTGTAACAGTAAAACCCGTCTTCTCTTCATTCCATTCAATAATAAATCCTTCTTTCAGTCGGATAGATTTTTCGTAGACTCCATCCTCGTTGAGCTTCTCAACCAATACACCTTTCTTGGCGTTAATGATCTGAACCATACGTGATCCACCCATTGGGATCACTAAATCATTGAAGTTAATAAAATCATTTCCTTCAGCAAAAACTTCCCACTCTCGAATTTGAATCCCGAGAATATCACCATTCTCTTCATCGATTCCACCCGAATACATGGTTCTTCCTTTTTTTTCCAATAGTTCTTTGGTTGCGTCTCCACTGAATTGACCAGGACTTATTGCAAGCAGAGGATTATAAGTCATAATCCAATTATTAAAATCTTTCATCTTACGAGTATTCTCTGGACCAAGATAAAAATTTAAATAACCAACTAAGAGAGTCATTAAGAAACCAAAAAATAAAAAATTGAAATAGATTCGAGGAAAACTAATTCCTGCAGAACGCATAGCAGTTATCTCAGAATCACCTGAAAGTCTACCCGCAGCCATGATCCCACTCATTAGGCATGCCATAGGGATAGTCATAGGTAGAGTGTTGCCTAAAATATATCCTAAGTAATCTAGGAGTTTAAAGAAATCAATCCCTTTGCCAATAAAGAGACCTATCATTTTCTGAATGGCAACCGCCATAAAAATCATCGTAAAGAATGAAAGTGCTACTAAAAAAGGACTAAGTATTTCTTTAAATATATAAAGATCAAGTATGGGAGGTTTTAAACGATATAAGATTCCTACTTTATCTGTAGATATAGAAAAACCATCAGGAAGGTCTTTAACGGATGAGAGGCGAACTTTCCTTAGATCTTGAGCCAAGCTTCAACCTACCCAAACCCCTTTCAAAGTCGCAGAAGTTGCTTGGGTGATTTTAACATTGACTAAGGTCCCAATCCATTCACTAGCTTCTCCATGAGGGATAGGAAATACAGTCATTCTACCACAAGGTGTTCTACCGCAAATATCCTGTTTACTTTTCTTGGAAGTGTTTTCAACTAGAACAGAAAAAACTTGGCCTATCTTTTCTTGGTTCACTTTTGCAGAAATTGATGTCTGAAGTTCTACTAGTCTTGTTAAACGATCAGACTTCTCTTCTTCGGATACAGTATCAGGTAATTTCTTCTGAGCGATAGTTCCTTCTCTTTCAGAATATTTAAACATAAAAGCCATATCATAGCCAACTACTTGGACAACTTCCAAAGTTTCTTGGAATTCTTCTTCTGTTTCGCCAGGAAATCCAACAATTATATCTGTTGTCAATCCGACATGAGGTATAAGATTTCGGATACGACCTACGAGATCTAGATATTCTTCTTTCGTATAACTACGATTCATTTCAGATAAAACTTTTGAATTACCTGCTTGCAAGGGTAAATGAATATTACTAGAAAATCGTTCTTCTTTTGCCATGAGTTCAATCAAATGCATTGGAAAATCTTTTGGATGCGGTGAGGAAAATCGAACTCTTTCAATCTTACTATTCTCTAGAATTGCTTTTACTAGGCCTGCAAAATCAACTCCCTCATGATTATAAGAATTAACATTTTGACCAAGAAGTGTAACTTGTTTCACACCTAGGTTAACTAAGGAATTTATTTCATCTACGATAGATTGAATCGGTCTAGATCTTTCCCTTCCTCTTGTGTAAGGAACAACACAAAAAGTACAAAAATTATTGCAGCCTCGCATAACTGTAACAAAGGCTTGGATACCATTAATCACCTGTGGCTCTATGTCATCGTAAGTTTCTGTACGAGAGAGAGCTGTCATTTGGTAGGGAGCAATTTGACCCTTACTTCTTATTTCATTGATAATTTCTGGAAGATTTCTATAATTATCAGGTCCTACAACTAAATCCAAAGGAAGATCTTGGTTAAACAAATCCTCGCCTAAATTCTGAGCCATGCAACCCAAAATACCGATGACTAAATTGGGATTTTTTTTCTTTAAATATCCTAAGCTCTGGAGTCTGGAATAAATTTTAGCATGTGCATTTTCACGTATGGCACAGGTATTCAAAAAAATTAAATCGGATTCTTCCACTGACTGGGCGATTTCATAAGATTCTTTCTGTAAGATCCCTTTAACTACTCCCGTATCATATTCATTCATTTGACAACCATAGGTTTCTACATAAACCCTTCCTAAGGCTGGAATTTGATCTGATTCCTTTAAGGAAGTTTCAGTTGGATTAGACTTAAGTAATGATTGCATAAGGTCAAAATATTAAAAATATGGGTATTGTAAAGCCGAATTAGAATGTCAAAAGCTATTGGAAATATTGAAACTTTTTATGAAACATTAGGTGTTCCTTTTGATGCTACATTTGAGCAGATAAAACAAGCATATATAGATGGTATTTTTTCTTATTCCCAACATGGAATTTATTCTGAAAACCAAGAATGGAATATGTTTATTTTAGAGTTTACCAGAGCATATACAGTTCTCTCCGATAAAAATTTAAGGGAAAAATACAATAGAACCTTAGATTTTGATATTGTTATTTTAGATAAAAATATTGATAAAACAGAATTAGCTGAACTCAGCAATCAGTATAAGAAATTTTCATCAAACAACTACGATAAAATCTTATACAATTATAATAAATTCAAATTAGAAATGAATGAGACTCTTTGGTTACTGAAGACTAGTTCCATTTTTTTCTTTTTCAATATCTTATTTAGTTTTTCATCTATATACACAATTATGTTATTAACGGAACAATCATTAAAATTTAAATACATTTATAAACATTTATATACACATTCCATTTTCTTAAGTTTTACGATGGTAATAACAAATTTTATTTTATTTAGGTTATTTTGGCAGGGACCTATATTGAAGAAAAAAAGAATGATGAAATAGGTATTATTATTTTTAAATATTAATATATTCGAATGGTGTTTTTATTTTTTTTTGATTTACAAATGAGTTCTACGTATTGACCTGAAATATATGGTGCTCGGGAGATTCAAATGATATCAGAGATAGAAGCAAGAAAGCTATGCAACTCTGTGGAAATTCAATTAATACTAAGTAGTTATCCAAAAGGGATTAAAGAATTAAACTATAAAAAAATTACTACCAGAATGAAAAATTGTGAAAAAGCAAAAACCTACTGGACTAAGCGATATTTAAATCTTAAAAAGAAATTAGAAAATATAAAAAAAAGTGGAAACGTAGTTCCATTAATTCCCGAAATTAATATGGAAAATTACAAAAAGAAAAGTCAAGTATTCGAAGAAGCCCTCTTACGTTACTCTAAGGCATTGAAGAAAATGACCAATCCCAATTTAGTTTCTAAATCTATCCCCAAAAAGCGAAAATAATTCTTGGTAACATGCCCCACTTAAATGAACGCTGTCTACAAATGCTCTACATTTTAATTTGCTAGAATTCTGAGGGTCTACTAGATAAGATTTAAAGTTCGAATTCTGTGTTTTTAGTAAATCAATCTCTTTACTAATAAAATTCTTATACTGATCAACCAATCCTCTTTCTTCCATATCATCCCTTAAAGGTTGTGCCACTATTGGCCAATAAATTATTACAGGAATATTTTTATCGGATAGAAGTTTTAGAATTTTCTTGAAGAATAATATTTGTGTTGTTGAAGGAATAAATTTATTTCCGAAATAAATTTTGGACATGTTTCTTGCATCTTTTTCAATAAAACTCTCATCCCCTTGGTGAAATATCTGATTAGGTATAGCTCCGTACTCAATCCGATTCGCTTTCATCACAGTTTCATGAAAATTTAATTTATAATCATATCCTTTAACCATAGTAAGATTACCATCTTGTATCCACATGGCTTCTTTGTTATTATCTTTTATAGAATTAGGATCTGGGGGATATTTATATACATAAAATAAATTCTTATTTAACCATGTCTCAACTTCATCCCAGCTCATTCCCTTCCCTTCTGCAGACATGGGATTCAATTCTTTCCTAGGAAGGAAATTAGAATTTTTGAAAACAAATTCATAGTCCAGGGAATAATTTAAAGTATATTTTAAACTATTTTTGCTAAACATAATTGGATCTGCTTCTAAAATAACAAATTCCAATGGTATTTCATTTGAAATTTTTTCTAGCCAGTAGTAGTGAAAAATTGGACCAGCTAGGGGTGCACTAAAATTATAGGCAGCTGTTTGCTTAAAAACTTTTTGAATATCTTTGTATGCGAATTCTCCAGATCGAGATGATCCTAAAACTAATGCTATATTTTCGTTATTCGTTTTGTGTTTTGGATAATTTGTCTTTAAAACTTGAAAAAGATCATCCTTAGATTCATAAAAAAGAATTTCTATCTTTTTCCAAGGGATAGTATATTTTTTTACAATTTCCAATGAAAAGATCTTATCAAAGGAAAAAAGAAACATGGCGAGAAGTATTGGTAGAAAAAATATTATTTTAGATTTCATATATTTTAGAATTGGAAATAAATAAATTCTGCTCCTTCAGGTGTAAATAAGCCTAATATCAATAAAGAAAAAATTGAAAATATAAAAAGAGAAAGAATCCCTAGTTTACTGCTTCCAAATCCTTCCCAATTTTTCTTTTGTAAAAAATTAAAAAAGAGAGTCATTACAAAAGCATATCCCACAGGCTCTGATCCTGTTGCCATCTTGCCAGATTGAAAGCTATGCATAGATAAAATCATTTGAAAAGATATTTCTATATTTTCTGAATTAAAAAAGCAAGTTCCTATCAACCAAACCCATTGAGTAAATATAAATCCAAGAAGTAGATAAGCAAAGTAACGAATGTTTTCTTTCCAATTTATCCCTTTCTCTAATGATGAGTTTAAGAAAGGAAGAACCAAACATAATCTTCTTTCAATAGCTATAACAAATCCGTTCCATGCTCCCCATACTAAAAATGTGTAATTTGCTCCATGCCAAAGTCCACCAATTGTAAATGCCAATGTAAGATTAAAGATATTTCTTAATTCAGAAGATTTTGAACCTCCCAAAGGAAAATAGATATAATCTCGAATCCATGTAGAAAGAGTGTAATGCCATTTTTTCCATAAGTCACGAACGTTGGTTGTTAGGTAAGGTGCAAGAAAATTTTCAGGAAGTTCCAGACCTAGAAGCTTAGATAAGCCTCTAGCGATATCCGTATAACCAGAAAAATCACAATATACTCTTACTGAATATCCAATTGTAGCAATCCAGGCAGAGCTTGAATTAAATGAATTAGGGTCTGCAAAGATTGGTTGAATGATTGGAGCAATATTATCAGCAATAATTAATTTCTTAAGCATTCCTTGCAAGATTAAATACAATCCATTTGTAATCTTAATTGGATCAGGTATGATAAGATTCTTAATTTGATAAAAGAAATCACTATGACGGATAATTGGTCCTGCAACAAGGTGAGGAAAGTAAAAGATAAAAGTAAAATATTCTAAAAATCCTTCCTTTTCTTCAATTTTACCTTTATAAACATCCACTGCATAAGCTATAAAAACGAATGAATAGAAACTTATTGCTAGAGGTAGAAATATAGATGAAGAGCCCGTATTCTGCTCAAGCCAAGAATTAAAAATCTGACTACGAAAGATTTCTATGTTGGTTATTTTATAAAAAAAGTCTAGCAATAGATAAAAGTATTTAAATAGAAATAAGTTGCTTAGATCGACAAAAAGAATTAATGATAGTAAAAGCTTAGATCGAGAATCAAACAATTTAACAACTGCAATGTAATTGAAAATTGCTATAGCTAGAAAATGAATAGCAAATGAAGGAGACCAAGCAGCATAAAATAAAAGGGAAGCAAGAAATATAAAAACTAATTTGGATTTACCCTTAAGTTGCCAGTAGAGAAAATAAACTAATAAAAAGAAAAATCCAAATGTAATTGAAGTGAATTTCATAATAATAGCACAATATTTTTTGAATCCCAGTAAAAGGTCAAGGGGATTGAAATTTCTAATTCCAATTATTCTACTTTTAGAATAAATCCCTTGAGATATTCTCCTTCTGGATGAAAAATATCAACGGGATGATCTAATCCATGGCCTAATTCTTCTAAGACTTGAATCTTTCTACCAGCCTCGACACTCGCTCCAAAAATAATTTGTCTAAATAAATTTTTATCCATAAATCCCGAACAAGAAAATGTAAAAACAATTCCATTTTTAGCAATTTTTTGAAACGCATTTCTGTTTAGATCTTTGTAAGCTCTTGAGGCCTGTGGTAGAGATTTTTTTGTTTTTGCAAAAGCGGGAGGATCTAAGACGATTAAATCATATTTTGATTTTTCCAATTCTCTGAGAAAAGATGATACATCTGATACAGAATGTTCGATAGTTTTATCATTTGGAAAATTTAATTCTTGATTGATTTTTGAAATTTCAATAGATTTCTGTGAACTGTCTATATTGAGAATATTTCTTGCATTAGCATTTTTAGCATAAATTCCAAAAGCTCCAGTGAAACTAAATGTATTTAAGCCAGATCTATGGCTTGCATAGGTTTCAATTTTTTTTCGATTTTGCCTTTGGTCCAAATAAAATCCTGTCTTTTGTGTATCGAGAATGGAGAAATGAAATCGTAAATTATTCTCTTTAAATGTAATTTCTTCTATACTTCGATTTCCTAAAAATGAGAATTCCTTATTTTCATTTTTTATTGCGAAATATTCAATACCCTTTGTCATCAAAAAAGATTGAATAATTTCTATCCAACTCTTAACAAAATTTGAACTTACAGATATTACAGCCAAAATATTATAAATATCTATTGTCATTCCTGGAAGAAAATCTCCTTCAGAATTGATAAACCGAAAAGCATTCGTATTATTTAAATTGATAAAATTAGATCTTAAATTCCATGCTGAATGCAATCTCTCTATCAGTATGTTCTCATCAAAAAAAACAGTTTGTTCAGAAAATGTTAGAAATCGAATCGGTATTCTTCCATTCTGATCTAAATAACCAATACCGATTTGACCTTTGCTATCATGGATACTTACTAACTGAGAATCTTTTATATTAGAATCCATTTCATGAATTGCACCTGAATATACCCATGGATTTTTTGAAACACGAAAAGCCTTAGAGCTTTTATCTTTGATTTTTATGATAGGATAATTTGGATTCATATAGGTAATTTTTAGGTAATAAATTTATGATACTTTTCAAGGATTAAGTTTTTACATCCAAGATTGATGCCAATACATAAATCGAGAACTCTTTTTCCTCTACTATTTCTTTAGAATCTTATTTAAACACATTTAATAATAACAGATTCAAAATTAAAAACAAAGAGAGAACTATGAGAAAAGTATTAATCTTATTTATTGTATTGATCTTTAATCCAATCTACACAGAAAATTTACCTAACTGGCAGTATTCAAAATCCATTAATCTAGAAGCTGAAATTTCCAACTTTGAAAAAGAAATGCTATGGATTCCAGTGAATTTTCCATATAATTTAGCAGATTTACCTACAGATACAGAATATGATTTATATTGGTTGAGAACGAATTTTTCTGTTGAACATTGGGATCCTAATTCTGCCTTATCTATAAGACTGGGAATTATATTAGATTGTGAAAGAATTTGGCTTAATGCGAAAGAAATTCATCTAAATCAAGATTGTTCATCGAATAAGCCACAGGCTTATGATAAAATTAGAATTTTAGATTTGCCAAGAGGATTAATTTATACTAACAAGAAAAATGAAATTCGGATATTGGTGAAAAGATATTTTCCCAATGAAATTGGATTGGTTCAAGATAAGATTGATATTGATTACAGTAATAAAATTTATAAAGACTACTATCTAGAAGAAGGATTACGCCTAAGCTTTTTGATAGTTTATTTGACTGTTGCTTCCTATTTTCTATTTTTATTTATTCGACGTCCCCAAGAAAAAGAATACCTCTTTTTTGCATTATTCACAATCAATTTGGTTCTCTATCAATTCCTTCGTTGCCAAAGTAAATACTTTCTGGATATTGAATTTTGGATTTTAAAAAAATGGGAATATTGCAGCTTACCAAGCTTTATACCATTTATGGCTCATTTCATCAGATCTTTCTTTCGATATACTTACAATAAAATAAATCTAACGCTTGATTTACTTACCTTAGTAAGTATAGTTTTTATATTTAGTATCTCCGATATTTTAATATTAGATAAATGGAATCGATATCTAATACAACCTATTTGGATTCTTTATTTAATTCTTTCCTTATATATTTTATTTCGTGAAACAAGAAAATCTAATAAAAATGCTTTTCTAATATTAATAGGAATCTTAGCCATTGTTGTTTCCGCTATCATTGATATTTTAGCAGCTAGATTTGTTTGGAATATCCCTCGAATCTCAGGATATATATTTATGGGAAATATTTTGTTCCAAGCTTTTATTTTAGCTAATAGATTTGTTCAAATCAATGATGAAGTTGAAGATTTAAATAAAAATCTTGAATTAAAAGTTACTGATCGCACACAATCTCTTGCTCAGTCATTAAATGAGATACAGAAATTAAAAACAAGTCAAGATGGAGATTATTTTTTAACATCTCTATTACTGAAACCACTGCACCGAAATTGCAAAACTAATTCTTTTATAAAAACTGAATTTCAAACACTTCAAAAAAAACAATTTGAATTCAAAAATAAAATGCATCAGATCGGAGGTGATCTTACTTTAACAGAAGAAATAGAATTAAAAGGAAAGAAATTTATTCTTTTCATCAATTCAGATTCAATGGGAAAATCTATACAAGGAGCAGGAGGAGCTTTGGTTTTAGGTGTTATAGTTGAATCACTACTCGCAAGGTTAAAAAATCTTAACTTCAGAAATAAATATCCAGAGAGATGGCTTAAAGATGCATTCTTAGATATACAAAAGGCATTTGAGACATTTGATGGATCGATGTTTGTCTCTATGGTAATGGGCCTTGTAGATACCAGCAATGGATTTTTATATTATTTTAATGCAGAGCATCCTCAACCAATTATTTATAGGGATGGAAAAGCAACATTTCTTCCTAGTAATGAAACATTCTATTTAAGAAAAATAGGTATAAAAGAAAATGAACTACATTTTTTTATAGAGACATTTCAATTAGAACCTCAAGATAAAATTTATATCGGAACTGATGGTAAAGATGATATATACTTTTTAGATGCTGAAGGAAATAAGTTTATGAATGAAAATGAAAATAATTTTTTAAAATTATTAGAAAAAACTGATGGAAAAATTGAAGATTCAATATCTGATTTACAAAACTCTGCTGAACTTGCTGATGACATTTCGATTTTAAAAATTGAAAACACAAATGTTTTGAAATTAGCAAATCCACCATCAATTGATTATCTTAATCATCTGAGGAAAGCAAAGACATTAATAAAAAAAGGATATTATCAAAATGCCAAAAAAGAATTAATACATTCTCTTAATTTGAATCCAAAACAACTTACAACAATTATTTTATTAGGAAAACTAGAGTATCAACTAAAGAATTATGAAGATGCTATTTTAATTTGGAGTCGAGGTTTAGAATGTTTTCCAGAAAGTAAAGAATTAATTTACCTGCAAGCTATAGCACTTAGAAAATCCAACCTAATATTAGAGAGTATTGATACAGCTGAAAGAATAAGGTTAAGGCAACCTGATCATAAACAAGCCTTACTTTTATTAAATGAATTATATTCTAATAATTACCAACATCCAAGTTTTAATAAGGAGAATATTCAAAATATTATGGCAGCTTAAAATGTTTCAAATCTGTTTCAAATATTAGCCAAAAGAAAGACTTGTAATCACTAAGCTATATACAATTCTAGGTTTAACCATGAAAATTTGGAATTGTCTTATAGCATTTATCAATCCGCTTATTTTTATTTTAAGTATCTTCCCTATATACAGCCAAGAAGGCTTCCAAATTCAAAATATCCAGAACCTTGATGAAGTTGTAGATTTAGACACCCTTGACTTGGAAGTTCAATCAAATTCTTATTATCTTACTGAAGAGGACCTTGAGCCTGAAATATTTAAAACTCCCGATAACTGGGAAGCTTTTTCAAAGTTCCAATGGCAGGTGTATAAAGTCCCAGGAACTATAAATTCAGAAAATATAACTCCAGAGAATGGTAAATTTTTTCGAATTAGCAAATGGATACAACTTCCTGATAATTGGAAGGCTCCCCATATTTCCATTCGCTTAGGGATTATATCTGACAAAGATAGAGTCTATTGGAATGGAACTTTGATTGGTTCAACAGGAGACTTCAAGAATAATTCAGCTGAAGCCTATGATAAAATCAGAATTTATAAAATACCAACTTCCTTATTGATTCCAGGAAAAGTTAATAATTTATTTATAGAAATAAAACCGTATTTTGAAAAGGATTCTGGTATTAACCAAGATAAAGTTGAAATTGGTCCATCTGAAATTTTACAGAGATCCTTACTTAGAGATGAATACATTAAAATCATGTTACTAATGGTTTATGCGACCGTTGGATTTTATTTTTTATTCTTGTTTATAAGGAGAAGGAAAGAATCAGAAAATTTATTTTTTGCACTTTTTACATTTAGTCTAGTCACTTATCAATTTCTACGAAATCAAATCAAGTATGATTTAAATCTCAGTTTCCATACTATGAAAACGATGGAATACTTAGTTTTAATGTTTATGATTCCCTTCATGACTCATTTCCTTAGGAAATACTTCGATAAGCATTATAATATTTTCTTAAAAGTTGCTGATCTTATACTAGCTTGCTCATTTATAGCTATCTTAGTTGTTCAAGATATTAAATTTTATAATTCAATTAATAATTTCATCGTTCAACCTACCTGGATTATATACATCATAAATGTATTTTTTATTTTAATTTCATATTCAATTAAAAAAGATTTAGACGCTATCTTAATGCTTGGTGGTTTTATATTCTTAATTGCAGCGGCATTCCTAGATGTTTTAAGCACACGAAATTACATAGTAATACCACGAATGTCCGGTTATGCTTTTATGACGTTAATATTAAGTATATCCATTATTTTAGCCAATAGATTTGTTAGATTAAATAGCCAAGTTGAAGAACTAAATGAAAATCTTGAGTTAAAAGTTACGAAAAGAACAGAGGAATTAAATAATACACTAGATGAAGTTCAGAAATTAAAAGTACAACAGGATGGCGATTATTTCCTTACATCACTTTTATTAAATCCTCTATCTACCAACTCAGCTGAAAGTGATTCAATCAATATACAATTTTTTACTAAACAAAAGAAAACTTTTGAATTTAAAGAAAAAACTCATGAAATAGGAGGCGATATAAGTATATCATCATCTATAAATCTAAAAGGCAAAAAATTTACTGTTTTTATAAACGGAGATGCAATGGGTAAATCTATCCAGGGTGCTGGAGGAGCCTTAGTATTAGGAGTCGTCTTTAATGCAGTATTAGCTAGATCCAATGCTGACCAAAATAAAAATAAACATCCTGAAATTTGGATAAAAGAAACTTTTATCGAATTGCAAAGAATATTTGAAAGCTTCAATGGCTCTATGCTAATTTCTATCGTTTTAGGTGTAATTGATGAACAAACAGGATTTATGTATTATATAAATGCTGAACATCCATGGACTGTATTGTTTAGAGATGGCAAGTCAAGTTTTCTTGAGAATGAACTGGTACTAAGAAAATTAGGTTTTCCAGATAACGATGAGCATTTCTATGTAAAAACATTTCAACTTAGAAATGAGGATGTATTATTAATTGGATCAGACGGAAGAGATGATATTCAATTAGGATTAGATTCCGAAGGTAGGAGAATCATAAATGAGAATGAAGAATTATTTTTAGAATTAGTTGAGGAATCAGAAGCTAATTTAGCTACTCTAGTAAGTAAGATAGAATCAAGAGGAGAATATACAGATGATATAACTCTCGTAAGAATTAAGTATTCCAATGATAACGATCAAATTAATTTAGATTTTGATTCTTTATCAAAAGAAAAACTAGAAAAAGGAAAAGAATTAATACGTTTAGGCAAGCTTGAAGATTCCATCCAAGTTTTAGAAGAAGTTCTATTACAAGAATCTCCTCAAAAAGATATAGTATTAAGCTTATTAGGTCAGACTCAATTTAAATTAAAAAATTGGAACCTAGCAATAACCTATTTAATGGAAGCCTTAGAATCAAAACCTTCCAATACTGAACTATTGTTCTACACGTCTTATTCAGCCAAAATGATTCATAATTATAAATTAGCATCAGAGTGCGGAGAAAGATGTTTCATAAGAGATCCAATGAATATAAAGAACATTATAAACTTAGCAGATGTTTATAAGAAATTGGATCAGGGAAATAGAGCCAAATTTTTAGTGAATAAGGTTCTTAAAATAGAACCCAACAACCGAAATGCTTTAAGACTTAAAGAAATTTTAAACTAAATTTCAGTTCTTTATAAATTCAGCGAAGGGCAAAAATTAATACTATAACACCAAGTATAATTCGATAGTATCCAAAGACTGAAAAACTATGCCTTCTAATATAAGATAAAAATAATCGAATTACAAAAATACAAAGTAGAAATGAAAGAAAGCTTCCAAGAAGCAATAGAAATATTTTTTCTCCTTCAATTATACTCCAATATTTATATAGCTTATATACTCCCGCTGCAATCAGAACTGGAACAGCTAAGAAAAATGAATATTCTGCAGCATGTTTCCTTGATAATCCTATAGATCTACCTGCAACTATAGTTGCCAGGGATCTTGATACACCAGGAAGAAGTGCGACACATTGAATAAAACCAATAAAAAAAGCATTTTTAAGAGATAATATCTGCGTTGATTCCGAATTAGTATTTTCTAAATCAGGAGAATTTTCTAATCGTTTTTGATTTTCGATATCTTCTAATTCGTTTTTTGATTTGAATATTCTCTCTTGGATTAAAATTCCAACTCCACCCAAAAACCAAGTAGTACCTAAAATCAATAGCAAGTAGGAACTAGATTTTATTCCATCTAAAATATCTTTTAAGAAAAAACCTATAATCAGTATAGGGATACTACCAATTAAAATAGATAAAAGAAAATCGAATCCAGATTTCTTAGATTTGTCGCCTAATACAAATTTAATTGTATCCATTGATGAAATTTTGAATTTATGAAAGTATAGAACCAATACAGAAAGTATAGCACCTGATTGAATGAAAATATCGAACAAGTCTTCGAATTCTTCTCTATTAGAAGCTATATCCTCAAAAGGAAAAAAATAGGAAAAAAGAAACAAATGCCCGGTTGATGAAACGGGCAAAAACTCTGTTATTGATTCTATAATGCTCCTAAGAATAGCATTAAAAATATTATCCATTGATATTGATAAGTGAATATCAGAGAAAGTTTTTTATTCTTTCTCTGAACTTTCGCTGGAAGTTGAACCTTCAGCGCCATTATCAATCTTATCTTGTCCTGGAAGAATGTTGTTATTTAAGTAACCGTCTAAATCGAATTTCTCATTGTGTTTTATTGAAACACCTTCTTTAATTCGTTCCATAACTTTAGGTAGAACTTCTTGAGATTTTACTCTTTTTAAATTGCCTCTTCCAAGCATAATGCATTTGTCAATTGGCATACCAGATACTTGGCTATTTTGAGATCTAAGTCTTTCACATTCGGATTTTGCTTCGTTATCTGAGATTTTTATTTTCTTTTCAACTTGTTCTTGGATAAAGAGTTGAGTAATAGTTTGCATCTCAACTTGCTCCAATATTTCTTTTATGTCTGGTCTTGAAGTAAATCCATTTTTTTCAGCAGCTAATTTTGTCATGAGCATCTGACGATAGTTCTCATAAAAATTTTTCTTTTGAAATTGATAGTTGAGTGGTTGAAATTGTTCAGGCACTTCATCAATATCTTTAGAAATAAATTCTAATAGATTTTTCTTTTCAATGTTCTGCATACGACTCATTGTCTCGATGGCCGTTTCGTAGGAAGTTTCAAATCTTTTTACAGTGATTTTCTCACCATTTAAGGATTCAATAAGTTGCGAGTCATCGCCGCAATTGATAAATGATATTGTCAGTAGTAATAATAATAAGTTTCTCATGTTAATTATCCGTTTAAGATAGAATTTCAGAATCTGTCAAATTGTCTATCTTGTTTTTTGATTTTTTACTGGGTTCTATTTGAAGTAGTAGGTTTTGAATTGCAGTTAATTTTTCATCCTCATTCCGCCCTTTTACATTCAGTCTTAGTACAGTAGGTTCACTAGGATGGATAGATAATCCTTTTATTCTAGAAATTAAGCGAACTACGGAATTCGGATCACCTCGAAAATCAGCTCCTGATTTAATTTTTATTTCATCATTTACTTCATTTACAGATTCTATTCCCAAAATAGATGAAATTGTACGAATACTCTCTAATAGTAAAAATGTTTCTGCAATAGGAGGCGGTTCTCCAAATCGGTCGATCATTTCTGATTTAACCATCTCTAATTCTTCTAAAGAAGAGCAACCTTCCCATTTTTTATAGAATTCTATTTTTTGTTTAGTATCGGGTATGTAATCATCAGGTAGATAGAAATTTGCAGAAAGATTTATTGAAGTTCTAATTTCTACTTCAGTTTCGAATCCTTTAAGTTTAGCAATAGCTTCATCTAACATTCTAACATAAAGGTCGAAACCAATTTCTGCAATATCTCCTGATTGCTCTGAACCTAAAAGATTTCCTGCTCCTCTAATTTCTAAGTCTCTCATAGCGACCTTAAAACCAGAACCTAATTCTTGGTATTCATAGATCGTATTTAATCTTTTCTCTGCCTGTTCAGTTAGAACTCTTCCCTTAGGGTGAATTAAATAAGCGAAAGCTTTTCGATCACTTCTACCTACTCTACCTCTAAGTTGATACAATTGCGATAAGCCAAATGTATCTGCCCTGCGAATGATTAATGTATTCACATTTGGCATATCTATACCAGATTCAATTATTGTTGTTGTAACTAGAATATCATACTTTCTATGATAAAAATCTAATAAAATTTGTTCGATAAATTCTTCATCCATTTGTCCATGTAAAATTCCAACTGACAAATCAGGAACCAAACTGGAAACGTAGTTCGCCTCAGCCTCTATAGTTTCAACTCTATTATAAAGATAGAATACTTGTCCTTCTCTATCTATTTCTCTTCTTATAGCTTTTTCTAGAACCTCATCATTTTCTTCCATAACATAAGTCTCTACACTTTGACGATTCTTAGGCGGTGTAGAAATAATTGATAAATCACGAATTCCAGAAAGAGCCATATGTAGAGTTCGAGGTATAGGTGTTGCTGTTAGAGTAAGAACATCTACCAAGTTTTTAAGTTTCTTTATTGTTTCTTTATGATTAACACCAAACTTTTGTTCTTCGTCAATTATCAATAAACCAAGATTCTTGGGTTTTAATTTTGTTGAGAGTAAGGCATGTGTCCCTATGAGAAAATCTAAATCACCTCTCTCATATAATTCAAAAGAATGTTTATTTTCAGTAACAGTTTTAAATCTCGATACAAAACCAATTTTAATTGGGTAATTTTTGTACCTATCTGAAAAAGTATTATAATGTTGGAGTGCAAGTATTGTAGTTGGACAAAGTAGCAAAGCCTGTTTACCTGCCATAATAACTTTGAAGGCGGCACGAATAGCGACTTCAGTTTTGCCGTAACCCACATCCCCACAAACTAAACGATCCATTGGTTTTGAACTTTCTAAATCAGTTTTAACTGCATCTATTGCTGTTAGTTGATCAGGCGTTTCCTCATATTCAAAATCCGCTTCGAATTCTTCTTGCCAGATAGTATCTTTTGGAAATGAATACCCTCTCAGTTTGAGACGATTTGCATAGAGACGAACTAAATCCTCAGCAAGTTTTTCAACAGCTTCTCTTACTCTCTCCTTAGTTTTCTTCCAATTACTTTTCCCTAAAGCATCTAGTTTGGGATGATCTGATCCACCAATGTATCTTTGTACAAGTGATATTTGATCCAAGGGAACGTATAGACAAGCCTGACCTGCATATTCTAATTTAAGGAAATCTCTTTGTTTATTATCAGCTGTTACTCGTTCAATTTTTTTAAAACGTCCAACACCGTGATTGATATGAACAATAAAATCTCCTTCTTTAAGGTCTAAGAAGGATTCAATTGCACTAGAAGCTGTTTTTTTATAACGAGTTTTTCTTTTGTATTTTCTTCCGAAGATATCATTTTCTGTGAGAATGATTGTATTTATTTCTGGGATTTCAAAACCCTTACGAAGTTCAGAAAGAGCTATATAGAAATTAGTATTTCCCTTTTTGGGTAAAATAACTTGAAGAGGTTCTTCTGATTGTTTATTAAGTCTATGTATCTTATGAGTTGCAAATAGAGATTCTAGTCGATCCGTTTGTTGAATAAAAGATGAAGTTAAGAGAATTGTCTTTGGTTCTTCTGATTGTAATTGAGCTTCAATGTATTCTCTAGCTTCTCTAATTTTACCCTTAAATTCTGGTATTTCTTTAGTAAGAGGAATTTCTAAATCGATTCTATCCTCAGGTGGTGGAAGACGATTCAAACGAATTGTATTTGGTTGTTGATCAGAAGTCAATAAATTATATTCTATGTCAGTTGAATATTGAGAATTAGGCGAAGCAAGTAAGTATTCAGCTTTTTTAGATTCGTAGATTAAATTCAATTCTCTAAACATCTGTAAGGTTTTATCTTTAATTGAATTCGGATTCACCAAAATTAAATTAGGTTTCATCTTCGGAAAATATTCTAAAATTCCAACACCTTTTCGAATCAGTGGAATAAGCTCTTCTACAACAAGCACTCTTTCTTCTGGTCTAATTAAATGAGAATCCTCTTCGATTAGTTTAAAATAGGCCTCTCTTTCTTTTTCAGATAATGCATATTCATCTACAGGGTATATGGGAATTGAATCAAAATTAATTATAGACTTCTGTGTATCGGGATCAAAGGATTTTATATTTTCTAATAAATCTCCAAAAAAATCAAGTCGTATTGGAGTGTTTAAATGTGATGGAAAAATATCAATGATACCACCCTTGACTGAAAAAGTCCCAAAGTGATCACAAATTTGTCTTCTTTCATAGCCTAATTGAATAAATTTACGTAGTATATCTTCAATTTCGTATTCAGTATTTTTTAAAAAATCGATCGATTCTGAAAAAATAAAATCTTTTCCAGGTACTTTTTGAACAAAGCCTGAAACAGATGTTACTATTAAAGATTTTTGATTCAAAAATAATTGACTTAAGGTATAAATTCGATCCCTTTTTGTATCTGGAGGAATGTGAGCATATTCATAAGGGATAGTATCATTGCCTGGTAAAAAATGAACAAGATCTGATTCTATAAAAGTAAAAAGTTCCCTATAAGCCGCTTCCGCTTCTAAATTAGTTGGATAAACTAAAAATGTAGAATTTGAATTTAATGCCTGATGAAGCAGAGTAGAGATAAAAGTAGAGGATGCATCTGGAATGGAATATAGATCCAATCCTGTAGAAGAAATTACTTTTTGAATTTCTTTTGATATTGAAAATGATTGTAGTTTCTCGTTTAATATGGACAATTATTAGCCTTTTCCCATATCAATTAGGATATTATCTATCAAACGCACAGAACCCACAAAAACTGCTGTTGCAATCAATATTTGATTTTGCATTGAAGTTATTGGCACAAGTGTATCTGGATCAACAATTTCTAAATAATCAATTTTTAATAAGGAACTACTTTTAATTACATCGGAAATAATTTCTTTCAATGAAAGTAAGTCTCTTTCCCCTTCATTGATTAATTTTTCGCCTAATTTAAGAGAACGTTGAATTAAATTTGCAGCTTCCCTTTCTTTTATAGAAAGTCTTGCATTTCTAGAACTCATCGCAAGTCCATCAACTTCCCGTACTGTTTCAATTCCAATAATATCAATAGGAAAATTTAGAATTTCTGCAAATCGTTTTACAATTTTAAATTGTTGAAAATCCTTCAATCCCATATAACAATTATTTGGCTTAATTATATGGAAAAATTTAGATAGAACCAATAAAACTCCATCAAAATGACCTGGCCTAGTCGCTCCGCATAAATGATCCATCATACCTGGTAATTGCATTTTAATATTAGGAACTGAATTTGGATAAAAATCTTCCATTTCAGGAATGTAAAGTATGTCCACACCTTCAGATTTGAGCATTTCTATATCTTTTTCAATACTCTTAGGATAATTAGTGTAATCATCGTTTTGGTTAAACTGAGCAGGATTTACAAATATACTAACAACTACTAATTCATCTTTGATCTTAGATTCTCTGACTAAGGTTAAATGTCCTTCATGAAGATAACCCATGGTCGGGATAAATCCTATGTTATCTTTATGAGACCAAGATTTTTCTAATGCCTCCTGTATTTGTAATTTAGTATTAAGTATCAGCATAGAATTTATAAAGTACGCAAATAAACCGAATGCCCATGTTCTTCATCCAAACCTTCCGATTCACTCATTTCCTTAACATATGGGTATAGCTTTTTTAGAGAGTCCTTATTAATCTCTTGAAAGGTCGTTCTCTTTAGAAAATGATCCACACCCAAGGAAGAAAATAATCTAGCACCTCCAGACGTAGGCAAAATATGGTTGGTTCCAGAAATATAATCGCCCATAGCCACAGGAGAATATTCTCCTAAGAAAACAGAGCCCGCATGTAAGATCCCTTGAAAAATATTATTATAATCCTTTGTAATAATTTCTAAATGTTCGGGAGCATAAAGATTAGAGAAATCTACACAATCATTCAAATTAGGAGCAACTAATATGTAACTATTATTATATATCGCTTTTTTTTTAATTTCAATTCTTTTAGTTCTTTCTTTAAAAGCTATTTCAATTTCATTTTGTACTTTTTCAGCAAGTTCTTTAGAATCAGTTAGAAGTATTGCAATTGAATCTTCTCCATGCTCAGCTTGGGAAAGTAAATCACAGGCTATCCATTTTGGATTAGCAGTATTGTCTGCAATGATAAGAACTTCACTTGGGCCTGCTGGACTTTCGATTCCAATTGCACCTAATCCAGATAAGTAAACTTTTGCAGCAGCAACATAAGAATTCCCTGGACCTACAATAAATTCTGATTTAGGAATGGATTCCGTACCAAAGGCACATGCTGCTATTGCTTGGGCTCCACCTACAGTAATGATTCGATCAATTCCAACCAGCCTTGCAACAAATGCTAGTACAGGAGGAATTCCTTCTTTCTGAGGAGGAGTAGCCAATTGAATATTTTTTACACCTGCGAGTTTAGCAGGTATAGCTCCCATTAGAATTGAGGAAGGATACAATGCCTTTCCTCCTGGCGCATAAATAGTTACTGAATCAACGGGAGTATATTTAATTCCCAAGCGATTCCCTGATATTTCCTGAGTCCAGGATTTAGGAATTTGGTATTTATGGAATTCCTCTATATTCTTCTTTGCTACTTCAAAAGATTTTTGTAAAGAAGGAGATATTGATTCATTTGTAACCTCATCTAAATTCCATACAAATTTATCTAAGTCCAAATTATCGAACTTATTAGTGTATTCTTTTACAGCTGCATCACCCTTATCTTTCACATTTTGAATTATAGGAATAATTTTACTAATAGTTCCAGATAAATCTTGCGTAGATCTATTAAGAAATTTTTCAAATGAGCGTTTATCTTGGATTGAAAAATTGTGAATAGGTATGCTCATAGATACCAGGGTCAAGTTTCAGTATCTCGACAACAAGCATTTTTATTTATACTATACTCTTAGAAAGTCTGAATAAATTCCACTGATTGATAATTTTCGGATTGTCTTGTAAAAAAATTAGCATTCGCTCTAAATTCTGATTTAGCTTTAAAATTAATACCCTCACCGATAGGTAAAGTTTGTTTATCATTGCTTGCAACATTTCTTCTCACTGATAAAAAGGCATCTACTATATTAAATATTGCGAATACTCCAACAGCACCAGCACCAATTTGAATTTGATTTAATTTAGACTTAGCAGAGTTATATTGGTCTGTTGCTTGTTGGTTTGTGAAAAGAAAAATTAAATCATTTGAGCTTGTTGTCGATATTAGAAAATTATTTTGAACTGTACTATAATAAGTACTTCTTGCTGATAAAAAATCCTGGTATCCTTTCGCATATGCGCCAACTGCACCGAGAAAAACTACGGGATATACATATAATTTCCAACTTTTGTCATCAATGTATTCTTGTCCCCAACCAGGTAGAATTGTTGAACGCCACATTGTACTCCAGTAAGGTGTATCATAATAATCGGGTGGTATTTCTTTATTTTGTATCCTAACTTGTTTAGCTGCGACTTTTTCTGCTAATTCTTTATCTTTTGCAAAAACAAAATTCTTGGCTTTTACTGCGACTTTTCTTCGGGGATTTTCGAGAACCAAGTCATATAATCCTAGTTCGGCTATATCTTTAGTATTAAAATCTACTACTGCAGTTTTTCCGTCTGGGCTAATTTTAATGTATTTAGGAATAATTTTTTCATCATCTTTTTGGAGATAGACTTTCATATTTTCAAGAAAGTCAGCTCCTTTTATTTCTATTCTTTTAGTATTTTCGTCCCTGCCAGCGAAATAAACTTTTTGAGAACCAAAAATAGGTACAACAGATTTTACAATTTGGAACGGAACCCATTCAGTGAAACTTTCTACCTTTCCAAATTTATTGATTATACCAATTCTGTGTTCATATACTCCAGGCTCTATATTTTTTATCTCAAAACTATTTGATGTAATTTTTTGACTAATAAATACTTTACCTTTACTGTCTCGAGCTTCAACGACATAGCCCAAGGAATTTGGAACTTCTTCCCATTTTAAAACAGTTTCACCTAAATCTTGTGAGAAAAGAAATGTTGGAAATAATAAAATGAAAAATACATAAATGAATCTATTCCACATATACTTTCTCCGATGTTAGGATTTTAGTAATTGTCCCTGAGTCAAGTTTTATGAAAAAATCAGCTTTATTTGAATTAGATATAGAATAACTCCCATCTAAATTTTTAACTAATACTTTTACTTCCCATCGAAATTTACCTTGGTTCAATTTAGTTAAATCTGTTAAAATATACTTCGTATCTTTTAACTTTACATCAATTATGTTTTTTTCTTTGAGTCCAGAAACATCAGTCACAACAAGCTGATAGAGATCAGCTTCATTCACTCTTGCCCAACTAAAATCTAATGAATCCTTAGTAGTCATATTGATTGTTTGATTCTTAGATGGATTAATTAAATTAGCTATTGGAATTGCTTTTGATGCGTTAAAATTAAAAATTTCTGATTCAGTTCTTTCATTGCCTAGTTTCCAAACTAGCCTCCAAAAATACAAGCCTGAAGATTTTGTTAAATAATCGAAAGATGTTCCAGAAACTTTTTCATTAATAATTAGATCAGACATATTTTTATTATTAGAAATTTCTAAAAAAGTTTCACCAACATTTGCAAAAGGTTTCCAATTTAAAGTTACTTTATCCTTGTCATCTAGTTCTACTTTACTACCATTGTTTGGCTTTAGCAAAACTAAGTTTACTCCATTAGTAATTTGGAATTCGAATACATCGGATTCTTTTTGATTGCCTGATTGACTAGTTCCAATTAATTTCCAAAAATATTTTCCTGGGTTTAAGTCTTCTTGTACTTTTACAAAATTCCCAGACACTTTTTTATTAAAAATTGGGTTAGAAAAGCTCACATTATTTGATAATAAAATATTGTATTCTTTATAATCATTTAAGTCTTTCCAGGAAAAAAATAATCCAGAATCAGGGATTGATAATTTAGAAATAGATTTTCCATTTTTGGGTTCATAAATTGTAGGCTTAACCAATTCGGTTCTGTTTGTTATGCTAAAAGAATTTACATTACTTACAAGTTGATCAATACCTTCTATGGAAGCTTTACCTATAATCCTAACAAAGTAATTTCCTAAAGCTAAATCAGTAAAGCTTATTGAATTATTAAATGTTTCTTTTTCCTTAAGGATATTTGAAAAATTTTGATCCTTTGCAATTTGAATCTTATAACTCGATACTAATTTAATTTTTGACCATGAAAATCCTATCGGAATTGAATTAGAATCCGAAGTTGAACTAAAAACCTGTCCTTCTTGAGGCGTAAACAAACGTAAGTTTTCTTTCTTTTCAATTGTAAATCTAGATTTTCCCGTGTATTGGTTTTTTCCTTTACTATCTAGGTATGAAAGACGCCAATAATAACTTCCAGGATTTAGTGTTAAGGAGGTTGAAAGTGATTTCAAATTTTGGGAATTTAAAATTCTCTTGAATCCAATATCAGAGGCAACTTCTAATTTTACTAAATCCTTAATTTGGGGATTTTCTTTTCTCCAAGAGAAAGATATCCTCTCATTAGTTCCATTAGTAAGCTTTATACTTTTATCTGCGGGCGATACAAGGAAAAATGCACTATCGTTAACATTGATTCCATCTGAACTTAGATTTGCAATCTGGTCTTTTTCGATATCCTGCTCATTTCCACCATTAGTAAGTTTAGCCTGACCTGAATCTAATTTTACATTTAAATTTTCCCCAGCTTTATCAAGTGTTACTCCACCTGATCCCATTACAATCTTACTATCCCCAGATTGAATGCTTAGTACACTATCATTTTCGCCTGAGCGATTCGCTGCAACAGTTCCATAGGCAAAATTTAAATTCCAATTATTATCTGAAAAATCTACTAGTATCATAGAATTTTCACCAATCTGGATTTTTGTCCCATCCTCTAAAGTCAAGACGGCATCTGCGAGATTTTCTGTACGAATTGTATCCTTGTTACGAATTTCCGTTTTGGTTGTAATTGATTCCCAGACAACTTCATTGTCATATTTTCTTTGTATAGTTCTCGTTTTAAAAGTTAAAGTACCTATAACAGGATTATCACTTGCTTGGATTCTTTCTGTAAATTTTCTATACAAGAGGAAACCAAATAAAGATATCAAAAAAACTAAGATAGGAATAGTAAATAAGGTACGATTGATAAGATTCATTCTTATTTGGTAGTTCTGGTAAAAACTCCGTCCCAATCTTTTGGTGGAGGTGAAGATTTATAATCTTGGCACCGATTCACTAACATAATGGATGACTTATCTTTTTTCCCTTTGGCTCTTTCCGATTCTTCAAATTTTCGAATAGCCCCATCCCAATTTCTATTTAAATATAAAGAATATCCTTCTTGGTACAATCCTACAGAATCTGATTGGTTTTGTGTTATATTATTATTGAAATTTACCAATTCATAGACTCTAACTGGTTCATTTTTACCTTTTACTCTGACTAAATCTAGAAATCTAGTAAACATTTCTGATTCAACCAATAGTTTAGTCTGCTCAGCTAACATAACATTTACGCCATAATCTTTTCCAGCGGCTTCTAACCTAGCAGCTAGGTTAACCGTATCACCCATCATGGTATAAGAAGCTAAGGCATCCGTTCCCATAAATCCTACCTTGGCCAAGCCTGTATTCAATCCTATCCTTGCATCCATTTCCTGAGCTTCTTTAGAATACAGATTGTTCTTTTGCCAATAATTCCGTAAGTCCTCTAACTTCATGACCATTTCTATCGAGGCTTTGCAGGCTTTGATTGCATGATTTTCTACTGTAACAGGAGCACCAAAAATACCTACAATAGCATCACCTATGTATTTATCCAAAACACCTTCATTTTCTTTCAAAAGTATAGTCATTGCTGAAAGATATTCATTTAGAAGTGCTGCCAAATCTACTGATGTTAACTGCTCACTAATTGTTGAGAATCCGGCTACATCGCTAAAAAAAGCTGTAATTTCAGATTCTTTACCTCTCTTAAGAGCAGCCATATCAACCATAGCTTCCTTAACCACAACAGGATCGATCATGGAACCAAGAATACTTTTAACTTTTTCTCTTTCTTCTAATCCTTCACCCATAGTGATAAAGTAACTTGTTAATAAACCAACCTCATCTTTAGTGGTTGGTTTGATTCCTATATTGAAATTTCCTTTGGCAATTTCTAAGGTAGCAGTAAGCAAAGAAAGTATAGGTCGACTTAAGGATTTTGCAAAAAAGAAAACAATAATCATACCTAGACAAAGAGAAATTCCCATTATATAAAGGTTTTGCTCTTGGATTTTATAAACAGCTTCCAGAGCCTTGTCTTCAGAAACAATGGAAATAATTCCAGAATCTCCAAAACCCAATCTTTTGTAAGAACCCAGAAATGGACTTCCCTCTGCATTGACATAACGCTTTAATCCAGTATCCACTTGGCTAGTAAGCATTTCTTTTACGATAGGAGAATCAATAAAACTAGTAGCAGAAAAAACAACATCCTCTATAGGATGTGCTATCGCTTTCCCTTCCCCATTCACCATAAAAGTAGTGTTGATTCCTTTTTGTTTAAAAGCCGGAGAAATCTTATCGAGTCGAACCATTACAACTAACAATTTGGGAGTTCCCGATTCGAGATTGACAGGTAAAGCCAACATAAAGGCTTGTTTTGATAAACCAGGCGTAGCATTTATAATTTCAGGATTGCCTGTTAGTGCTTTTATTAATGAATCATTATTAATTTCAATCGTTCTTTGAATTTCTTCTTCAGATACAGCTAATTGGATAAGATATTCATCATTATAGAATGACTTTTCGCTAACTAATTTGCCATCATCATTTGCAAACAAGCCAATAAAAATAAAGTCTTTATCATTCTTAAAAAATAGATCTGTGATAAAAGCTTTTTCAGTAGCTGATATTTCTTTATTGTTGCTAGCTACTAATTGTTCTGCCTTAGAAACAATTCCCTGAATATCGGAAGAAATTTTTAATCCGATAATATCGACAATTGTTAGGTTATTTTCCTGAATCCTTGAAGTAGAATCGTCTCTAAAGAAATAAGTTGCCAAGGCAATAATTGTTGATACAGTAATAGCAAGTATCAATGAAATCATTCCCATCATTTTTATTTGAATTGAAAACTTAGCATTATTCTTTTTAGAACTTTCTAGATTAGAAATTTCTGCATTCGGTTCTTTAGTTTTATTTTTTTCTATAGCAGCATTATCTTTCTCATTAGATTTAACTGCTTCTAATTCTGATACCTTGTGATCTATAGAAATCTCAGGCTTTTTCTCAGAAGGAATTTCTGAGGTTCCATTAGTTGTAGATTTAGAACTAGGGATACTAATTGGCTTAGGTAATTCAGAATTTTGTATTTCAATATTCGATTCTACATTTGATTGAATTTGATTTGAGGATACATTTGGTATCTTAATTTCATCGGATCCCTTCGCCTGAGTAGTCTCTAAGGATTCTTGATAGTTATTCATGGAATCTGATTTTTTAATTATTTCAATATTAGGAAATTGCTCTGATTCAATTTTTTGACGAAACATATTGAAGCCAAATTGAATAAAAGATTGTTTCCATTCTTTTTTTGATTTTTGGAAAATACGTTCTGGATAATCTTGATCATCAACTTCGAAAGGAGAAGCTCCTAAGCGAAGTAAATATAGAATTTCAGTTATTCGATCTTCATCTTCTGGATTATAAAATATAACTAAGTTATTACCTTTCAAATTCTTTTGTAAATCATTAGCTAAAGATTTAATTTCCGCTATACTATCATTAGATTCAGGATCAGGAAATTCAAATTGGAGTGTATCAATATTGAGTTGATTTGTATTTTTGGAACCAAAACTATAATATGTTCTAAATTCGTTTCTACTTTTTCCTAGAAAGCTAGTAGAAAAGGATATTCTTCTTTTTTCGGCATCAGAAAAAGGAAAAGAATGAATGGTAGACTCTAAAAAAATAATAGAACCTGAGGAGCCTAGTGGAATATAGTTTTTATTTGCATTCATTTTTGTTATTATCGACCAATCTAAAAGAATATTATAGTTCTATACTCCATTTTATAAGGTAAGAAAAATTGAAAATTATTTCTTTAAACTGCAACGGTTTCCGCTCAGCCAAATCAAAAGGGCTTTTCGAATGGATTTCTAAGGAAAATCCTGATTTAATTTGTTTCCAAGAAACCAAGGCGAAACCAGATCAGTGTTCACCTGAAATTTGGGATGAACTAGGCTATAAAGGTTTTCATCATTCAGCAGAAAAAGCTGGATACAGTTCTGTAGCAATTTTCTCAAAAAAACAACCCAAATCAACTAAAATTGGGATTGATCACCCATTTTTTGATAAGGAAGGACGTTCAGTCGGCTTGGAATTTTCTAATTATTATTTATGGAATGTTTACTTCCCCTCTGGAACATCAGGAGATGAAAGACAATCTCGTAAGATGGAATTTTTAGAATATATAAATTTATATTCTAAATCCTTAATAAAAAAATATAAAAATGTAATACTATGCGGAGATGTAAACATAGCCCACCAAGAAATTGATATACATAATCCAAAGGGGAATAAAAAAAATAGTGGCTTTCTTCCCGAAGAAAGAGAATGGCTGACTCAATTCTTAGAAAAAGGATGGATTGATAGCTTTCGTTTTCTCAATCCTAAAGAACATATATATTCTTGGTGGTCATATCGCTCCAATGCTAGAAAGCAAAATAAAGGTTGGAGAATAGATTATTTTTTCCTAACGAATTCTCTTGAAAAAAAATTACAATCAGCAGAGATTCATACAGATCTTATTGTTTCAGATCATTGTCCAATTTCTATTCAGCTTAAGAAATTTTGATTGTAAACTTTTATTACATTTTGTAATTTAGGTTGTGAAAAAGATTATACTCTCCCTTATTTTTATTTTATCAATTTCTAGCTGTAAAGTAGTCGACTTAATTAAATCAACTATACCCGAACCAGAAATTGAAATCATTGGATTAAAACTTTCCAAAATAGACCTAACTGAGATTACATTTATTTTGGATACTTCTATTAAGAACCCATATGGTGTAAGTATTCCTAAGTCTGATCTAGCTTTTGATGTCAAAGTAGAAGGCTTGAATTTAACAAATATCAAAACGGATCTTGGTGTAATCAAAGCAAAATCCACAAAAGATATGCCCTTCCAGTTAAATTTTAAATACACTGATCTATTGAGTTTTTATAAAAAATTTCCTACTAAAGAGTTTTTAAAAATGGAAATAAAAGGAGATCTTTCTGTTCCGATCCCAACTCAATACCAATTAGCGGGGAAGAAATCTTTTGCAGTTCCTTTTCAAATGGAGAAACCAATCCCTTCATCCTTACCAGAAGTAGAAATAAGTAATTTCTCAATGGTAAGACCAGATTTATCCCAATTTGCTGTCGATTCCGCCAAAGGAATACTAGGTGGAGTATTGGGTAAGAAGGATCCAAATGCTGGACCAAAGATTGAAACTGAATTTGATCTAACATTTTTAAATAAAGCTGCATCGAGTATGAACCTAAGTGATCTAAAATTTAACTTAGATTTGGATGGAGTAAAGTTTTTATCTGCAAGTCCTGAAGAAATAATCAATCAAGGAAAAACATCAACTGTAAAAGTTAAAGCATTTGTTCCGGTTTTAGATGCCGGATCAGCTTTGATGAGTATTGCAAAGAATAAAACTGCAAAATACGATTTAAAAGGTGTCTCCGATTGGGCAATTCCTGGAATGGATGAATCAAATATACCTTTCAAGTATTCTAAACTTGGTACACTTAAATGGAAATAAATATCAATCTTGGTCTTTTTGTTCAGGTAAATGTTTTCGAGTAGAAATTATCGGTTCAATATGAAGTCGTTCTTTTAGCTCTTCTTCCAAGTGACATTTAGGATAGCTTCCTTCTTTTAAATTGGTTCCAATATAACCAAATGCCTCTTGGGATGTAATAACTCGAATATCCCAACCAGCCACAATGAGTGGACATTCATAATGACTATTCTTACATAAAATTTGAGCAGCCTTTGGTTTAGGATAAGCCCAAGCTGATGTAGGAAATTTACATTTATTTTCAATTTCAGAAACTATTCGTATTCTTTGAATTACAGTATCAAACATTTTAAATTGTGAAATTACTAAATTAGCAACTTCCTTTTTGAAGTAGCCTTTCTCAACGTTGTAAGTAAACATAACTAATAGCTTTTCGGATATTTGATCTTTTTCCGAGGAAGATTTTAAATTCTCCATAATGTATCTACCAACTCGAAGTGCCTCAGTTGCAAATTCTACAGTACGTTCTGTAACACCTTCATCATGGGGAGACTCTTCATCTATTGTGTCAGTTTGTGTATCTGTATTAATCAATTCAGTTAAATAAACTCCCTTACTTAAAGAATCAAAATCTATCTCAGAATCTTCAGTGCCAGTATCCATTACTAAATCAGGAATTGGGTGACCATTAATAGCATCTGCTATTTCAGGATGAAGTTTTAATTTTAGTATGGCTTGGGAAGAATGTTTTATATATTTAGCAACATCTTTTCCATTGAGTGGTGTCTTCCAGTAGTCTGTGTCCACCAAACAAAGATCAGCCAGTAGCCCCGCAAGGAAAGAATAGCGATTTACCATTTTGATTCCTAACTTCTTTTGTATGACTGAACCCATACTCAAAAGTCCTAAATCAGCGCAATGATTGAAAAAATTGGGATGATCAATTAAAATTCTAAAAAATATTAACGTTAAACTTTTAGTACAGAACGCATGAAAGATGATGCCTCTAAAATTAGGAAGAGGAATTTCGCTTTCTTTGTAAATGAAATTTAAGAAATGATTTGTTTTATCTTCAAATCTTTTGTAGACAGCTTTTGAAATTTGGAATTTAATCTTCTTTAATAATTCGTCTGTTAAACTAAGCTTAAAAAGAGGAAGAAACTGACCTTCCATTTCTTCTAGTTTCTTCATCATTGATTCTTTAAGAGTTACTTTCTCTTTAATTAGAACATTTCCATTATTATCAACAATAGCTTCTTCTAAAGATATAGAGCCTACTAACTCTTGGTCTACAGCAAACCGTTTAAATGCTTTAAAATCATTGAATTCGAAACCAGTTGCTGTTATTTTCATAAAGATAGCACAAAGCTAGTGCATTTGACTATAAATACAAGAAAAATCCTAAGAATGTTGCTTGAAAAAGTTTCACGACTTCTTATCTTAATGTATTTACGTCTAAACTCTAAGGGTGATTCAATTGGTGACAAATGTAGAAGAGTTAAAAAAATTTTATTACCAAATGCTTCTCATACGAAAATTTGAAGAAGCATGTGCAAAAGGTTACAGTACAGGAAAAATAGGTGGATTTTTACACTTATACATTGGGCAAGAAGCCGTAGGAGTTGGTTCTATAGCAGCACTCCAAGAACAAGATTATATAGTATCAACTTATAGAGACCATGGTCATGCAATAGCACGTGGACTTGACCTTAAGGCAATGATGGCAGAACTGTATGGAAAGAGAACTGGAACATCCAAAGGGAACGGTGGTTCTATGCATTTTTTTGACAAAGAGAAACATTTCATGGGTGGACATGGAATTGTCGGAGGCCATATTTCCTTAGCAGCAGGAATTGCATTTTCCTCAAAATATAAAAAAGAAGATTCAGTTACAATGTGTTTTTTTGGAGAAGGCGCAGCGAATATTGGTTCCTTCCACGAGGGTTTGAACCTAGCAGCAATTTGGAAACTGCCTGTGGTATTCATCTGTGAGAATAACCATTATGCAATGGGAACTCCAGAATACAAAGCTCTCTCAGTTAAGGATGTTTCAATTCGTGCGGTTGCATATAACATTGCTAGAGACAGAATAGAGGGTGATGAGGTGCGAAAAGTTCGGGATCATATTAAGGTAGCAGTTGATCGGGCAAGGAGAGGAGAAGGACCTACTCTAGTGGAAGTTTCTACCTATCGTTTCAGAGGACATTCCATGTCTGATCCTGCAAAATATAGAACAAAAGAAGAGTTAGAAACTCACAAAAAAAGAGATCCATTATTTAAGGCATTTGGTGATTTAATTGATGCTAAAGTTCCAAAAGAGGATCTATCAAAATTTGAAGAAGAAATAAATTTAAAAATCGAAGATGCCGTTCAATTTGCAGAAGAAAGTGAAGAACCACCCTTGTCTTGGATGTACAATCATGTTCTTGCGGAGGATAAATAATGGGTAATGTTACATACCGTGAAGCATTGAACCGTGCAATGGTGGAAGAAATGCAGAAAGATCCCCTAATTTTTCTCATGGGTGAAGAAGTAGGTCATTACCAAGGAGCTTATAAGGTTTCCCAGGGTATGTTGGACAAATTTGGAGAAGCTAGAGTAATCGACACACCCATTTCTGAAAATGGTTTTGCCGGAATTGGTGTTGGCTCAGCAATGACAGGACTACGACCCATTATTGAGTTTATGACATGGAATTTTTCCCTTGTTGCCATTGATCAAATCATCAATTCAGCAGCTAAGATGCTTTATATGAGTGGTGGTCAATTTCCCATGCCTATAGTTTTTCGTGGAGCGGGAGGTGCGGGAGGAAGACTTGCAGCACAGCATTCACAAGCTTTTGAAAGCTGGTATGCTCATATTCCTGGGCTTAAGGTCATTGCACCTGCAACACCAAAAGATGCCTGTGGCTTACTGAAATCATCAATCTTGGACAACAATCCAACAATTTTTATAGAAAGTGAAGTGCTTTATGGAATGAAAGGTGAAATCCCCGATGAAGAATTTTACATACCATTAGGCAAAGCAGATATTAAAAGAGAAGGATCTGATATTTCCATTATTACCTGGTCTAGAGCTTTGGGATTTTCGATGGAAGCCGCAGAAGATCTAGCCAAAGAAGGAATTAATGTAGAAGTATTGGATCTTAGAAGCTTACGCCCATTAGATATAGATGCAATTGTACAGACTGTTCGCAAAACAAATCGAGCTGTTATAGTAGAAGAAGGCTGGCCCATGGCTGGATTTGGTGCTCATGTTGCCTATGTGATCCAGAAGGAAGCCTTTGATTATTTAGACCATCCAGTTGAAAGAGTAACTCAAAGAGATGTGCCCATGTCTTATGCTGCCAATTTAGAAAGGGAATCTCTACCCAATGCTACACGCATTAAAGAAAAAATTCGTTCCATGTTAGAATAGGAGGTTCTATGGCCAAGATCGCAGAAATGACTCAACTATCCCCCACTATGACAGAAGGCACAATTGTAAATTGGCTTAAAAAAGTAGGCGATTCCGTATCACCAGGAGACATACTAGCCGAGGTGGAAACGGATAAAGCTGTTATGGAAATGGAAGCCTACGACTCCGGAACCCTACTTGCTATCATTGCAGATGCTGGATCCAAAATTGCAGTCGGGCTTCCCGTTGCTATCATAGGGAAATCCGATGAAGACGTAGCCAAACTCATTGAAGATTCAAAGAAAAAAATATCCCAAGTATCTGCCTCTTCTTCATCTGAATCTAAAACTACTGAAGAAAGTAAACCTGAACAAACCAAGGAAACTAAAAGCGAATCCAAAATTAAAGCAGAACCCGAGAAAGATAAAGAATCGGAAGAAGTTACACCTACTCCATCAGAAATAAATAAAAAAGAGAAACCCTCAGAAACCCAAGACACCGATTTTACAGCAACAGGTAGAATCTTAGCATCACCACTTGCAAAAGCTTTAGCTCTGGAAAAGTCCATAGATATAAAACGGGTAAAAGGAACTGGTCCTGCGGGAAGAATTTTGCAACGTGATGTACTTGCCTATTTGGAGAATCCAAATAGTAGCAAAGCAAAGTCCAATACAAATTTATCTTTTGAAATTGCAGATGATATCGAAAAGCCAATTTCAGGAATGAGAAAAGTTATAGCGGAAAGACTCACTTCATCGAAAGTCAATCTGCCTCATTTTTATTTAAATATTGAAATCGATGCCTCACCCATAGTTGCCTTCCGTGAAAGATTCAATTCAGCACTAGCTCAGTTTAAAAATTCTGATGAAACTTCCGTATCTAAAATTAGTATCAACGATTGTATCGTTAAGGCAGTCGCTCTAAGTCTAAGGAAGCACCCACAAGTCAATGCAAGTTGGCAGAAAGATAAAATAATGGAATATGGTAGAGTTGATATTGGAATCGCAGTTTCTATTGAAGATGGTTTAATTACGCCTGTTCTTAGAAATGCGAACCAACAGTCCTTAATTGGAATTTCGGAAGAAATCAAATTACTTGCTGATAAGGCGAAGAAAAGAAAATTAAAACCAGAAGAATTTTCCAATTCTACATTTACCATTTCTAATCTTGGGATGTTTGGGATTTCATTTTTTACTGCAATTATCAATGAGCCTGAAGCAGCAATACTAGCAGTTGGAACAATTGAAGAAAAACCTGTTGTAAAAGATGGTCAAATTATCGCAGGAAAAACAATGGCGCTCACTTTGTCTTGTGACCACCGTGTTGTTGATGGTGCGGAAGGGGCAAAATTTCTTGCAACTCTTAGAAAATTCTTGGAAAATCCGGAGTTGCTCGCTAGCTGAATTATATCTTAGAAAAGATTCATTCAGCAATTGTATTTAAGGAATGTTACTTTTAAGCTGCGAAGAAATCAGCTTTTTGTATTTCTTGGATTGCGATTTTAACTTTGCCTTCTTGTAAATTGCCTACAACAAATTCACCATCCATGATACGATTCTTGTCTAGTTCTACGATTTTTCCATCTTTCAAATGTAGAACGATATCAATTCCTCTATAACCGATGTATCTTTCTAGTGTTTCTTTAAATTTATTGTTTGGTTGCATTCTTTATTCCTTATTTGTTTCGTTCAATATTCGATATTCAAGTTGTCGTACAAGTTTTTTTTTAACTGAAATAAAAAAATGTTGACCCTTGGTTTTTTTTCAGTTTTTTATGTCTCATGACCGGCGCGCGAAAATCTGCCCTACTTTTACTCTCAATTGGGCGTGAGGAAGCGGCAGAAATCTTAAAACATTTGGATGACAAATCTCTCGAAGCTGTGATTGCAGAGATGTCCAAGATAAAATATATTTCCAAGTCTGAAAAAGAATCCATCCTCTCCGAATTCCACACAAGTGCGGAGAAAATTTCCCTCGAAACTAAAGCAGGTGAAGATGTAGCCAAAGAATTGTTAGAGGGAACTCTTGGCAAAGAAAAGGCTGAAGGAATTATGAATAAGGTCTTGGGTCGAGGTATTCATACAGATTTTGAATACTTGAATGATATTGAACCACAGACTCTCCAAACAATATTGTCCACAGAATCGGCTCAGACTATTGCTGTAACGATTTCTTTTCTAGAGCCGAAGAATGCAGCCCAGGTTTTAAAACTTTTTCCGAAAGACCAACAGGCAAATATCGCTTACCGACTTGCAAATATGTCCAAAACCCATCCCGATGCTATACGAGAAATCGCAAGGGTAATTAAAAAGAAATATGATGCTAGGGATTCCCATGAGTTCAGTGAAGCTGGCGGAGCTGAGGCGCTTGCAAATATTTTAAATCATATGGAAAAGGGTTTAGAAGATGTCATTTTACAAGAGCTAGAAGACAATAACCCAGATTTAGCAACCCAAGTTAGAGATAAGCTTTATACCTTTGAAGATCTTCATGCCTTAGATAAGAAAGAGATGCGTCTTCTAATTACTAGATTGCAAAATGATGATTGTATTTCCATTGCTCTGCGTGGCGCAGGTGAAGAAATGAAAGATCATTTTTTCAATGCAATGTCTCAGAACAAAGCATTTGATATTATCGAATCCATGGATATGAGAGGGAAATTAACTCTACGAGAAATCAATGAAGCAAGAAGCACTATCCTAAATCTAGCAAGAAGACTGGAAGAAGATGGTCTCATTATTTTTAAGAAAAACAAAGAAGAATATATTTAATTCAAATATAAGAATCTAGAATTTCAAAAACTAAATTAGAAAGATTCTTTTCTTTTAATATGGATTCAATATTTTCCTTGAGAAGTATTCTTTGCTCTGTTGGCAAATGATCTAGGTCACCTAAATTCTTACTCAACCTTGCGGCTGATTGGGGATTGATCTTATCTAGTTCAAGTATGCATTCTCGAATAAATTCATAAGCCTTTCCATCTTTGCGATGGAATTGGAGTCTGTTTCTAGAAAAACTACCGAGTAGAGCTGAGATTCGATTTGGATTCTTGATTTCAAAATAAGAACTCTTTTTGATTTCTTGGACTCTCTCTAAGGTATCATTTCGTTCAGAGCTTGCTTGGCAGGAAAACCAAAAGTCTAAAACCAATGGATTGGTCTTCCATTTACTAAAGAAGGCATCCATAATTTTAGAAAAATATTCTGAATCTGAATGCGAAAGAATTCTTAAAGAGGCGATTTCATCAGTTAAATTATCTGCATACAGCCATTGATCAAAAACCATAGATTCATCTTTTAGAAAAGAAAGACTGGTGTTCTTTAGCATGCGAGCACCAACCGCTTTCAATCGATTCGATTCTTCCTTTAAATAGCTATTTAAGTATTGATAATTTTTAACTAATGCTTCTGAGTGAATTGTTGCAATTGATTCTCTCAAAAGCGATATGGCATACTTTGTCTCTGGAAGTTTATAAACTTTCTGTAGATTTGTACTATTAGTTAAGTTTGGAATATTAATTAAGTTTGCTAGGAGTCGAAAATCTTTTTTATTTTTTGGAATCGATTCTAAAATAGTTGCATAGGACATTTCAAACTTAGGATCAGGAACAAAGTTAGAATCTATTGTGGTTTGGATAATTCTATTTTTGATTTTATTACCACTGTCCCATCTAACAAAGGCATCCTTACTTTTTGCCCAAAGAAAATATTCTTCATCTATGGATTGTTGCCATTTTAATTCTATAGGAGCCGAAAAAGTTTCCAGTAAAGACAAAGTAGGCTTCGAACTAAAAGAGCCAACATGAATGATTCCTGAATCTCCATTCAATTGCCAGATTCCCTCATCAACAACTTCTTCATCCTGATAAACAGAATATTTAATTGGATAAGTGAGTGGGATCTTAGAATTTGAAAAATTACTGTCCTTCCATAATATTTCAAAGTTCTGATTTACCTCGTTGTATTTTTCTTCAAAAGATAAGATCGGAGTTCCCTTTCGATCATACCAATTTCGAAAAGTTTTTAAATCTATGGATGTGGAATCTTGCATGGAATCAATAAATTCTTTAGTTGTAACAGCCTGTCCATCATGTCTTTCAAAATATAGATTCATTCCCTTACGAAAATTTTCTTCACCAAGCAAGGTATAAATCATTCTGATAACCTCAGCACCTTTTTCATAAACGGTACGAGTATAGAAATTATCAATGTCCAAATATTCTTTAGGTTGAATCGGATGGGAAAGTGGACCATTGTCTTCTGGGAATTGGTAGTTACGTAGAAAATCAACATCATCAATTCTTTTGACTCCTGATCCTAATTTATCCTGGGAGAATAACTGATCTCTAAATACAGTAAGACCTTCCTTGAGAGTCAACTGGAACCAATTTCTACAAGTTATACGGTTGCCAGTCCAATTGTGAAAGTATTCATGAGCGATAACACTAAGTATATCTTCGAAAACACTGTCTGTTGCAGTTTGTTCAGAAGCAAGAACGAGTTTAGAATTAAAAATATTCAATCCCTTATTTTCCATAGCGCCCATATTGAAATCATTCACTGCAACTATCATATACAAATCTAGATCATACTCTCGCCCAAATCTCTCTTCATCCCACTTCATGGCAAGTTTGAGAGATTCCATTGCAAAATTACAATATGAAGATAGACCCTTGTTCGAATAGATTTCAAGATCAACTTTCCTACCCGACATAGTTATAAACTGATCATTAATTTTATCTAGATCACCAGCTACAAGTGCGAAGAGGTAGGATGGCTTTGGAAAAGGATCTTTCCAGATATGAACTTTCCTTCCATCTGCTAGATCTTCCACTCCGATTCGATTCCCATTCGAGAGAGCAATAGGACAGTTTGTTGGATCGACAATTATTTTTACCGAATAGATCGAAAGTATATCTGGTCTATCGATAAAATATGTGATTCTTCTAAAGCCTTCTGGTTCATTCTGAGAGCAATAGATACCATTGGATTGGTATAAACCTAGAAGTTCTGTATTTTCAAGAGGCTTGATTGTATTTTCAATTTCAATTTCATGTTCATCTGAGTTTAGATTAAGAATTTCTAAACCATGATCATTTAAAATAAAATCTTCTTTAGATAAAGCTCTTCCATCCAAACGAATACTCACTAGAGATAGGGATTCACCATTTAGAAATAGTCTTGGGGAATTCTGGGATGAGTTTTGGCTATCCTTAGAAGCAGGATTGGCAATGATTCGAAATTTACTCTTTACTATAGTATTTGTAGGATGGAGAGAAAATTCTAAATCAACCTCTGGAATCAACCATCCAGAGGGTTTATAATCAGAAAGTTTTGTCTTTACTCTTTGCGGAGATTGGGACAATTAATAGTTTCTTGGATTAGAATTTCTTGGTTTTTCCTCAGCAAGATTGACTCGAAGTGCTCTACCATCCAAGTCCTTTCCATTCATTCCATCAATTGCATTTTGAGCAGATTCAGGAGTATCAAAAGTTATAAATGCAAAACCCTTAAAATTGCCTGTGTCTCTGTCATGTATCATTTTGCAATCTTGGATAGTGCCAAAGTCTGAAAACACAGTGCGAATTGCTTCTTCTGTAATACGAAAATTTAAATTACCAACATAAATCTTAGAAACCATTGAGTTACCTTAAAAACCTTACTTGTAAAAAAATCCTCCCTAGCTTATTCGATTTCATATTTTCTGTCAAACAAATTCAGAAATTAATCAAAAAAATTGTATAAAATATCTTTAAATTTTATGAACGCCTGGGGATTGATTTGATGTTATTTGCAAGTCGATGGCTCTTTGGTTTCTAATTTCTGAAAAATTATGAGAAAGTGAGATGGGTATTTTTCTCTGCCAGGATGGAATAGGAATTAAATTATCCTTTGCCAAACTTTTCCAAAGTAAAGTTTCCTCTTCCTTGTCCCTTGAAAAGTAAAAAGGATTTCTACTCTCTTCATTCTCCAATGCTGGGTAGTTTGTATCATTTCGTTCAATCAATTCGATTAGTTCTTTTCCCCTGCTCTCAATATAATTCAAGAAAGAATCTCCAAAAGGTTTTAATTCATTTGAAGATTCCTGGGATTGAGTCTGCCATTTGTACCAATCGTATCCATAAAGAAAGTCATGAAGGTATTTGAATCGAATTAGAGATTTGGATCCAAAGAGACGAAAGATAGATTTTATTTTTTCCTTTCGATTTTCGATGAATTCTTGTTTAATCGAGCTGACTTTGTATTCTATCACCAAGGAATGTATCAGAAAATCAAAATCCCAAAATATATTTTCACGAAAATTAGAAACTGATTCTTCAATAAGTTTATGACAAAAATCTATCCAATTATTTATATCGGCATCTGTTTCAAAATTTTCTTGTTCTTGTTCAATTAATTTTTTTATAGGCGTCGCATATTTTTTATCAGGGCATAGAGACAGATACGAAATGCTATTATTTATTAAAATTCTATCTATTTCTTCCAACTGATTCAACTGTTGTTCTGTAAAAACCTGCATTAATAAAATCCTAAGTTTTTTACAACTAAAAGAGTCGATATAAAGATATAATTACCCCATATCAATATATGTAATTTTGATTTAAATTTATTCAATTCAGGGAATGCATCCGTTATTGCATATTTACTTTTTTTAATTAAGCTTTTTAGAAAATATAGATTAAAGATTGTGAAAATTAAGGAATCTATCCAAGAAAATATTTTTGTAACAAAAATAGGGCTTAGAATTAAAACGATAGCTGAAATGATACTTAAAAGTATTATCAATTTTTTTGCCATTGCGTTGCCCCATTTGGTAACAAAAGTTTTCTTTCCACCTTCACGATCTGAGATCTCATCGCTTAGTCCACTTGCAATAGCACTCGCTAAGGCAAATAACACTGAACTAGAAAATAACATATAAGTAGACGGTAAATCCAATTCACCTGCTTGGATGAAATAATTACAATAAGGAAGAACAAAGCCAACTCCAAACATTTCTAAAAGTTCTCCTCCGCCAAGATAATTCAATCGAATCGGTGGAGCTGAATAGAGTAAAAATATGGTTAAACAAAAAATTCCTAAAAAACTAAAATATGTTCGATCGAAGAAATACTCAATAATTACCGATAACAAAACAGCAGATAGACCAGCAAATATTCCTACAATAAGTATTTGTTTAGCAGGTAAGATACCATCGGGAATTGTTTTGGGGCTACCTGAATTTGGGTAAAGGCTTCGTTTGATCCCATCAACCTTTTGGTCCCAATAGTCATTCAATAGGACTATAAAGATAGTTAGGAAAAAGGTAAAAAGGAATCCTAGAAAAAATAAAAGAGAATCTAAATTTTGGTTAGAATAAATTCCCAAACTTTGGCCCCATAAAAAGGGAACCAGCATTTTAGGCCAAGAATTGATTTTTATAGCAAAAAGCCATCTTTGAAGAAATTTCATACAGATATTAATTTAGGGAAATCATAATTCTACTTTCCATTTTCATATTAGAAATCAATCTGAATCTATATACTCAATTTTTAAAAAAATGTCGGACAAATCTAATTTCTCAATCAATTTAGTAAAAATTTCAAAATCCTATTCCAAAAAGAATGTCTTACATGATATTGAAATTCGCTTTGATTCCAATCAAATATATGGGCTTATCGGATCAAATGGTGCAGGGAAAACAACGCTTCTTGAAATTATTGTTGGATTGAAATCTTCTGATTCTGGAATCATTCAATTCAATTCCGACCAAAAGATAATTGGAATTCCTAAGGATCAGATCGGATTTGCTGGTCAAATACCTGTTCTCTGGAACAAACTAAGTTGCACGGAACATGCATGGCTACATGGAAGATTTTACAACATTCCTAAGAAATTGCTGCAAAGTCGTATTGAAAATCTTTTCTCAGATTTTGAATTTGAAGATTACAAAAATTATAAAATTGAAAATCTTTCAGGTGGTTTGAAACAAAGATTGAACTTAACCTTATCCTTATTGCATTCACCCAGAATCATAATCTGGGATGAACCAACAACTGGTTTAGATATTGATTCCAAACTCCTCTTAAGGAAATTTCTTCTAAGGTATTCAGAAGAAAACAATGCGCTTACTATTATTTCTAGCCATGATCTCTTTGAACTGGAACAACTCTGTTCTAAATTTATATTTCTTAGCCGAGGTAAAATAATTGCCAATGGAAATTTCTCTCAATTAGAAGCAGAACATCTTTCAAGTGCCAAACCTAATACAAATGTACATCTAGAAGATATCTATAAAAAATTAATCCATAGCAACAATCATGAAACTCATTTATCTAATCTATAAAGCCTGGCTTCAACAATCACGTGATATCTTATCACTGGGAATACTTGTATTAACAACGCCTGTTTTATTTTTAATGTATTATTCTTTAACTAATGGAGAATCTAATTCTTTTCTACCAATTTTAATTTTACTTTCGGTAATAATGGTAGTCTTCTCCTCGTCGTTGGTTGTGGCAAAAGAAATAGAATCCAAAACAATAATTCGTATGTTACTTGCGGGAATACCTTATTACTTAGTGATTCTCGGCCTTTGTATGGTGCAATTTTTATTATCCATACTCTCAATAGTGTTCACTTTATTTCTTTTCTATAAGTTCGATATTTATTCTTTTTCTATCTTGACTAAAATTTTCTATTCAGCCTGCCTCACTTCCCTTTGTTGTATTTGGATAGGAGCAAGCATAGGATCTCTAGCAAAAAATACTTTAAAGGCATTTTCCATATCAAGTCTTATAATGTTTATTTTGCTTATACTTTCAGGTGCAATGTTTCCGATTCCTCAAGTGGAAATTACATTTTCATATTACTCGCAAGTTAATTTATTCGATTTTATTCCTTCTCTTATTTTCATAAAAAGCATCCAATCCATAACATCAGTTAATAACAACTATTTAGGATTAATGGTGAGTAATACAATTAATTGCCTATTCTATTTATTTCTAGCAATCGCAATCTTTCAATTTTCAAATTTCAAGAAGGTAAATGATGTACCATAAAATTTTTATTTGGCTAAAAGCAGCAAGACTGCCTTCACAATCCTATATCCTCCTTCCTATATTACTTGGACAGATGATAGCTTATAGCATTAGCAATCAATTTTCCTGGGAACTGTTTTACTTATTACTCGCATTTAGTATTTTCATTCAATTTTTTATAATTTTTGCAAACGACTTCGCTGACCAAGAAACTGATAGCCTAAATAAAACATATACACTTTTTTCCGGAGGTTCAAGAGTCTTAGTTGATGGCGATTTAAAAGCTACTGATTTAAAAAGAGCAACAATAATTTTAATGACTTTATGTTTGGGAATCGGCTTGGTTCTTAACCTTTTTTACCATAGGCATTTTTCTTTATTCTTTGTTATCTCAAGTTTCTTATTATTATGGGCATATTCCTATAAACCAATTCAACTTTCTTACCGAGGAGGAGGTGAACTTTTGCAGATGCTTGGACTTGGTTTTGTGTTGCCGCTATTTTCCTTTTACATTCAATCTGATTCTTTCCAAGGATTTCCTTTTTCACTATTAGCTGTTTTATTTCCTACTCATCTTGCTTGTGCGATTGCAACCTCCCTTCCTGACCAACCATCTGATCAAATTTCTAGCAAAAATAGCTTCACTGTAAAATGGGGTAGTGGCATAGCAAAGACTTCGATTTTAATTTTACAGAGCATTGCTTCTATTTGTCTTTGGATTTATTACAATAGTAAAAGCTCAATTTATTTTAATGAATTTTTGTATTTTGTTCCTTTATTTGGAATCTTATTCACAGTCTTCTTTTTCAAATCACAACCTGGAAATACTAGATTAAGTTTATTTGTTTTCTTTTCTTTATTCACCACGATGACGATAGAGGCTGGATTAATTCTAATTTATTATGTTCTATCCTAATTTTTATTTTATTTTCATTAATTCTATATGATCTCATTTCTTTTTGAATACAATTTTCTTTTGTTGAGTCTTCTTTTCTTAGTTCCTGGTTTAGTTATTCTTCTACTAAGAAAAGATCTAAGAGAACCTATCCTTTTAATGTCCTTGGCTTCCATACCTTTTGCATTTACGGAATATCTCTTTTATCCAAACTATTGGGAACCTAAATTTTTATGGAATCTGATAGACAAGATTGGTTTTGGAATAGAAGATATAATTTTCGTTATTGGGCTAGCAAGCTTTTCCTCCACAGCTTATAGTTTTACTTTTCGATTTCAATACAAGAAAGGAAACGCGATAAACAGATTAAATCAAATTAAAAGGATCACAATTCTTTTCAGTTTTGTATTATTATTTTTAGCAGGAGTTTTAATTTTTGAATTAGCTATAATATATGGAAGTATTTTCATTATGCTTGGACTGAGTTTATTTATCTTTAGCCAAAGATACGATTTAATAGTTCCCGCCCTCTTAGGAGGTTGCATCTGCTGCTTGATTTATACTTTATTATGTGTAGTCTTAATGTTTATATATCCAAGTATCTTTGAGATAACTTGGCATACTGATAAGTTTTTAAATCTATATTTTTTTGGATTACCCTTCGAAGAACTTCTTTATGGATATAGTTCAGGATTTATAGCGACTATATTTTATCCTTATGTAAGCAATTCATACTTTGAGAAAATTAATAAATAAAATATTATCTATTTTTTAAATAGCTTCTTAGATTTAAGAAAGTTGATACCAGTATAAAGTTTTCCATCTATAAAAAGAATAGGATAGACAAGAGATTCATTAATTTTGTTTTTCTGATTTTTTTTTTGTAATTCTTCTTCAGTATCTCTTAGATTTATATCTTTAAACTCATAACGAATTTTTCTTAAATCATAATGCATTCTTAACTCAACAACCTCAGAAGAAGATGAAGAGGCATAGAGTAGGATCTTATGTTTATTACTGAAATTTTTATAGAAGGAAGGAAAAGTTAATTTACTTGCAAATTCCGAAAAACTTGGTCGAATCCAGATATTATTTTTATAAACAACCAAAGGAAGATCTACCGATCCAATTTCTGGATCAATTTTTCTGGCAAGCTTGCGCATTTCTTCTGTTCGTTTATCGTCATCAATCAAATCATAAAATATATATGGTTCATCTAGAGTCTTTAACTCTTCCAAAAAATGAATGCAATAAGAGCAAGTTGACAATCCATAAACTTTAATATTTTGGGCATAGAGATAAGAAGAACTGATTGAAAAAGTAAATACGAAATATAGGAAATAAATAATTTTACAAAAATATTTCATAATCCAAAGTATTTAGAGCAAATAAAATGTAAAACTTATATCTATCTATTTACTTCGTTAATGAGACGACCCAATAATTGGTCATGTGTTTGCATAGCTTTAGAATTTGCTTCGTATGCACGATTTACTTCTATCATTTCTACCATCTCAGTTACAACAGATACATTCGAAGCTTCTAGATAGCCTTGCAAAATCTGTGGACGATCTGTATCAATGAATGGATAAGGTTCACCTGATTCAGGAGTATCAACATAAAAAGAATCTCCCTCTTTGTCCAAATGCCTTGGGTGTTCTACAGTTCTTATCTTTATTTTATCGATCATGACTGGATCTTCAAACCGGTTATTGTCAAAATTTACACCATCCTCTGGCTTTGTTCCAATTCTGTTGTTTACAAATATTTCTCCATTTTCCTTGATCAAGAAATTTCCTTGGTTGATTTGTATGGGTCCATTTTCTCCCATCAAAGGAAAGCCTTGGGGAGTAACTAAATAACCCATACGATCTAGAATAAAGGCACCTGAGCGAGTTAGTCTTTCTCCACGATTGGTCATTACACTAAAAAATGCAGGTTTTTCTAGACCAGGTTTATCTTGAATCATTAAATCAAAGTTATTCTCAGTCTTTTTTACAGCGCCCTGCTCAAAGCGAGTATAAACTTCGTTCACCTCACCACCTAAACCTAATTTTCCTACTAAAGGAGCTGTATCGAAAGAGCCCATGGGCGTTTTTCCAACACCATCGTCGTTGAATCTATGTAATAAAAGTTCTGGGAAGGTTTTAAAAACGGTAGTGTCTCTTTTATAGGCAGTTTTATCAACATTAGCTAAATTGTTTGCTATGACATCCATTCTAACCTGTTGAAGATTCATCCCATTTGCGCCTGTATAAATTCCTCGTATCATTTTGTCCTACCTATGTCTAGTATCGATTTTTTTGGGAAAATCAAGAGACCTTTTCAAAAAAACTTGCCTATAATTTGCCCTTACTTAGTATCAAAGAAGAGGTACTGATTTCTATGAAGATAAGTTATTCCAATTTTCCTCAAAACCTTGAGGAAACTGCTATTCAGAAAATGTTTGAGGCATTTGGAAAAGTAGAATCCTTCACACTTAAGAAAGATAAACTCACTAAAAAATCTCTAGGCTATGGCAATCTTGAGATGGATGATGCATCAGGCCAAAAAGCTATTGATAGCCTAAACGGCAAAACTGTAGAAGAGAAGGAGCTATCAGTTGGAAATTTAGAAGAACTCCAAGCTAAAGTCCATGATAAAAAAGGCGGAAACCTTGCTTCTAACAATTTAGGCGGAAGTAAATTCCATGGTAGAACACAAAGCATTGGCACACCAGGTGTTCAACGTAGAGGTGGTAACCGAGGAAGCTGATTTGAAAAAATCAGGTTACTTTATTTCCATTGGAGCTGGTCTCAATCAAAAACCCTTGATTGAGACTGCAAATTCTATGGGATTTAAGACAATCTCTATAGATAAAAACGATAGAGCTGTTGGTATGGATATCTCTGATGTCAAAATTTTAGAATCCACTTCAGAATATCGAAAGATCTATTCAGCTCTAAGACATATCCCCCTAACAGATAAAATTGTTGGAGTTGGGACCCGTTCCTTTGGAAAGGCTACCTATTCTGCTGCCTATGTATCATCTAAACTAAAACTAGTGGGGACAAGTCCTGAAGTAATCAAAGTATTCGAAGATAAAAAAAAGTATTTGAATCTTCTTAACTCTCATGGATTGAAATCACCAAAGTCGTATCAATGGCAATCCAAATCATCTTTAAATAAATTATTGAATGAAATTGATTATCCAGTTATATTGAAACCTTCTAAGGGTAATGGCAAAATTGGAATTGAATTATTTCAAACTAAAGAAGAATTCAAACAAAGATTAGAGAAAAATTACCCAGATCCCCAAAAGTTCGTATTAGAAGAATTTATTGATGGAGCTGAAATTACCGTATTAGGCATTGTCAACAGAAGTGAATTTCATTTATTTTCTATAACAGATAAATGGACAACACCACAAGCTCCCTTTTTGGAAATAGCTCATACATATCCTTCAAAATACCAATACTTAGAAGCAGAAATCCGAATTTTTATCCAAAACATAATCCTCTTTACAAAATATAAAAATGGCCCTTTTGTTGCTGAATTTAAAATTGATAAGAACGGAGACCTAATTATTTTAGAATGTAATCCTGAGGTGGGCGGTGAATTTTTGGCTGATCAAATGATTCCCAACGCCTATAATATTTCCTATTTCAAATCCTATGTTAAAATGCTTATTGGAAATAAATTTATTAAACCGATTCCAAAGCGAATCCCTAAAAATCAAATTGCCTGTATTTATTATTACCTTCCAGCTTTCGTTCGCTCAAAAATTCGTTCCATACCTGATTTCATTAGTAATCCTTCTGAGAAAATTTTCTTTGAGCTAAATCTGAAAAAAGAAAATGATTTTGCTGATCGAACGAATGGAAACAATTCTAGAATCAAAGTTATTGGATTAACTAGAACGGACAATATTCAAATGGAAGCATGGTTAGAAGAGCTTTCAACAAGGATAGAAATTGGATTCTAATTATACGAAAAGTATTTGGGACTCACATTATACAAAGTCCAAATCCCAACTTGCCTATCCTGATGAGAATCTTGTTCGAATTTTAGCAAAACTTCCGAATTTATTTAATCCGAATTCACAACCTAAAGCCTTAGATTTAGGTGCAGGATCTGGAAGACATACCATTTTATTAAAGAACTGTGGTTTTGAGACTTATGCTATCGACTATTCTAAAGAATCAATCGAAATGATCCAATCTTCCATTCCTGAGATAAAAGCAGTTCATAATGATAAACTTCCGTATCCCTTTGATGCAAACTCAATTGAAATAATTGTATGCTGGGGAATGCTTCATTATAATTCCAATGAGGAAATAGAAGAAATTTTAAAAGAAATAAAAAGGATCCTTAAGCCTAATGGATTTTTCATAGGTACAATTCGTTCGGATAAAGATACCCACCTACGTCAAAGTTCGAAAGGGAACATTCAATTGGAAGATTTGAAAGGTGGCTTTGTTCAACTCTTCAGTGAAAAGGAATGTTTAAATCTATTAAAAGATTTTCGAAATATCAGCCTAGGCTATATGGAAAGAACCCCTATGGGAAAATTAGACCAAAAAATTGCCCACCATATCTTTCTCTGCCAAGCCTAACATTATCTATGCCTGATTACAACGAAAAAGAAATTTGTCCCATAAATAAAAATTGCAATTTTCATTTTCTATATAATTCTACATTCAAAGATTACAATCTTCCAATCTTTCAATGTAAAACTTGCGGTTTACAAAAACTTTATCCTAGACCTTCGCAATTAGAAGAGCTTTACCAAGAAGACTACTACCATGGGAAAGCGAAATTTGCCTATACAGATGAAAGAAATAAATTCAAATACCATTCCCATGTATGGAACTCAAGACTTAAATTGATTCGAAAATACAAATCTATTGGTTCCATTCTAGAAGTTGGCTCTTCCTTTGGAGGATTTCTAACAAGAGCTAAAGTCTTTGGTTATCAAATCCAAGGAATAGAATTATCTGAATATTCTTGCAATTATGCAAACTCTATGGGAATTCCAACCTTCCATGGTGATCTAGAAAGTTCGCCCTTCGAGAATGAAAGTTTCGATATCATCGTTTTAAATGAGGTAATTGAACACCTGCCTAATCCAAAATTGAGTCTAGATCGACTGGTGAATTTACTAAAGCCACAAGGACTTATCATTATTCAAACAGCAAATTTCGAAGGCTGGCAGGCAAAGGACGAATTATCCAATTACCACTACTATCTTCCTGGTCATTTATTTTATTATAACGAATCGATTTTTAGAAAAGCATTTCTCCAAAGAAATATAGATAAAATAAAAGTATTCTATGGTTCAGATATTAGCTTGTATTCCAAGCTTATGAAGTCGCGGGGAAATTTCAAAACCTTGAAAGACTATTTAGGTTGGTTTAAAACGATTCTTTATCATTTTAAATCTAAGATCAAGTGGAAGTCAGATCCACTTACTTCTGGATTTGTAATCTATGGTTTTAAAGGTGGAAGGTTAGAAGATAAAGATGAATAGACCTGCTCAGCTATACCAACTGAATCATTCTTGGAAATATTTTTAGCATATTCATCGTATAACATATCTTCAAATATTTCTTCCGCATGACCACCAGAAATTAAATTAGATTTATGAATGGAAGTCTTCATTTCTTTTAACATCATCTTCACAAAAATAGATTCAAATTCAACAGAGGCATCGTATAGTTTTTTGCGATAGGGATCTTGAGCAACTTCTTGTTTAATATTTTTAGGAAATACCAAATCAGCCGAACTTACTGTTCCTTGGGTTTTCTCAATTTGTTGTGCTTTGAGAACTTCTTCAAAACTTTTATTGTTCTCCGTTTTCATATTACCCTGGGGGTTTACAGAATTAGGATCTTTGTTTTGATTCGCTTCTGTGATTCCTCTATATTTGTTGATATTAAAAGAATCTCTTTGGAAACGATTGGAATAATCTTGTATGGAAAATATATCGCTCATTGTACTATCACCTCTGCATGAAGACTTCCCGATTGCTTTAGACTTTGAAGAATAGAAATAATATCTTTTGTGGAGGCACCCGTTTTATTCAATTCATCAACTAATGATTTTACATTATTGGATTTCTTTATATAAAAAACTGATTCTTGTTTATCATCTACATTAGTCCAGAAATATTTAGACTTACCCTTAGATTCCATCTTCACATTCAAACCCTGCTTGGAAAAAGCTACTTCGTCTAAGGCAAGATTTCCACCCATTACTATGACTCCACTTTTTTCATTGATCACTACCCTTGCAGGTGTTTCTGGTTCTATTTTAATATTCTCAAAAGTAGCCAAAAAACTTGTAGGACTTATACTCGAAGGTAAGTTAATTTCAAATTCTCTTTTTGAAATTACCGTAGGCTTAATATCAAGATCTGCAAATTGCTCTTCTAAGGTCTCGAGGATAGTGTTTAGAGTAGAATAAGAGGGATTTAATAATTGAATTCTAAGCTTTGCTTGCACAGGAACCATATCTTTAGTATCAGTATTTCCTGAATCATCATCTTTATTAATTTTATTCTCTTCTTTTGTTTGGAGAATTGATCTAGTAGGTATTTCTTTTTCAATGATAGCCCCACCCATGATAAGGCCAGCATTCTTGCCTTGGTTCTTTCTAGAATATCCTGATCTTTTTCCTTGGTCATCTGAAGATCCAAATTGAAGATTTCCAGAAGCAACAGCAATTGTATTTCCATTGCCTGCTTTCAATGGGCTCTGCAATAATACACCACCTTCTAGGGATCTTGCGTCCCCGATGGATGAAACTGTAACATCAATTTTGTCACCAACCTGAGACCAAATAGGTATATTAGCAGATACTATTACAGATGCTATATTTCTTGTATCTTTTGGTCGAAGTTTAGAATCTACGCCTAAGTTATTTAAATAATTTTGTAAAGCTTCTCCCGTCATTGCAGATCGAGTATCTCCCGTTCCAGGAAGCCCAATCACTAGTCCATATCCGGTTATCTGATTCTCCCTAGTTCCATATACTTTAACTAATTCTCCCAATCTAACTTCTACAGCAGCTATTGATATGCTCGAACATAAAAAAAGGATTAAGCTAAGCCTATAAAATCTGATGATTTTATTAGGTTTATCAAAAATCATCGACTTCCCTCTTCTCCAGACTCACCTAACATTCTTTTCATATATTTCAGAATAAGCTCTTGTTTCTCAACTTCAGAAAGTTCAGCTTTGAAAGTTGTTGTACCATCAGGATTTTGTTCTTGTTTAATACCTACATCTGGATTTTGAAGATTTCGAGGTGTAGGATTAGCAATATAATTTATTTCTAAATTCGCAACTCGAGATGAATCTACAGATCTCGTAGAACCTAAGTCTTTTCTCGCTATAGTTCCTTTAACTGTAATAATTTGTCTGTCATTATCAAAGCGAGTCTCTCTTCGACCTTCAATTTCCAAATTGTCACCATTTGTATCTAAACCTACAATTCTTGCAGCCATCTTTCCAATTACTCTGCCTTGAGTTTTAGATTTTCCATAATTATTGCGAGCTATTGACTGATCGGCTTCAAATCCATTCAATTCAGGAATCATCTTCTTATCAGGATTACTCATGATTTTATAATTGGAATCAGATTTATATTCCACCTTATAATCAGTTTTAATACCTTCAGTAAATACAATTTGAATGATATCACCATTGTTAATCTCAACTGAAGCAGAGTATGGATTTTTATCCTTCCATAAAGATCCATTCGATAGATCCTGTGAAACTAGATAATGTGAGGAATAATAAGCTAAGCATACAACTAAGAAGAACTTAATTGTATTTGTAATTATTCTTCGAATTTTCAATTTCATTATCTCTTCAATTGAATAGCTGTCGAAAGCATGTTATCTGAAGTTTGGATGGCTTTAGAATTCGATTCATAAGCTCTTTGTGCTACTATCATAGCAACCATTTCTTCCACTATTTTAACATTACTCATTTCTAGAAATCCTTGCAGAACATTTCCAAATCCCTCTTCACCAGGCATACCTGGAATTTCAGGACCGCTTGCAACAGTTTCGCGAAATAAATTCTTTCCTATGGCTTGAAGACCTGCTGGGTTTACAAATCGGTAAAGTTCAATTTGTCCAATAACAGTTGGTCGAATATCATTTGCTATCTTAACTGTAACTTCACCCTCTTCTGCAATTTGCAGAGTATTTAGTATTGCTCCTTCTGGTAGAACAATAGGAGGTTCTAAAAGATATCCATTAGAAGTTACAACCTGCTGCTTAGAATCTATTTTATAAGAGCCATCTCTAGAAAATCCAAATGTTCCATCTGGCATTTGGATTTTGAAAAAACCCATTTCCGATGTTATTGCTAAATCTAATTTATTTCCAGTCGCTTGGAAAGAACCAATTTCAAATAATTTCTGAGTTGCTGCTGTTCTAACACCGTGTCCCACATTAACGCCTGTAGGAATTTCGCTTACTGAGGTCGCAGGTGTTCCTGCCAAAACTTGGTGTTGGTAGACTAGATCTTCAAAATCTACTCTGTTCTTTTTAAAGCCCGTTGTATTAACGTTGGAAAGGTTATTGGAGATTGTATCAATTTGATACTGCTGAGCAATCATTCCAGTAGCCGCTGTCCATAGGGATCTCATCATAAGATTGTACCTCTCTTGGATCATCGGTTGTTTTGAAAAAAAGATAAATTACCTTTTTTTCGATATTATGTCTATTTTTTCATTTAATGAGTTCCGCTTGAGCCAAATCCACCAGATCCACGATCAGAATCAGAAAGCTCTTGGACAAGATCCCAGTTGAAAATCTCATACCTTGCTACTACCATTTGTGCTATTCTCATTTCATTCGTGATTGCAAAATCCTTATCTGAAAGATTCATCATAGGAACAAAGATCTCTCCTCTGTAGTCGGAATCGACCGTTCCAGGTGAGTTAATCAAAATTATTTTATTTTTTGTCGATAGACCTGATCTTGGACGGATTTGAGCCTCCCATCCAATCGGTAAATCAATTCCGATTCCAGTTGGTATGAGAATCACATTCTGCGGAGTTAGGATGATTTCCTTTTTTCCTTCAGTTATGCAAGCATATAGATCGTAACCAGCACTGCCGTGCGTTTGACGACTAGGTAGTTTAGCGAGTTCATGAAATTTTTTAATTTTGATTGAATTCATTGGGTTTGGACAATCTGTAATTTTAAAAAAACCTACCTGACTTTTCTAGAAATTGCATTGGGTAAGGCTTCAAAATCTTTATTTCTTAGATCACCAATGGCAGAAATATGATATCGTTCTAACTGAAAGGCTTTTCTAAAAACTTCATTCATAGTATCTAAATCAATTTTACTAAAAATTTGAATTCTATCAAGCAAGGAAAAAAACCTTCCATAATAGATTTCTTGGATGGCAATATTATTCATCCTAGACTCAGACATTTCATATCCCATAGCTAAGCTTCCAATCAAATTGGATCTTGAATGTTCCAACTCATCTTTCTTGAAACCTTTCTTCAAGATTTTGTCAATTTCTTTCAAGATTACATCTACAGCTAAATTTGTTTTATTGGGAGATGTAGCGCAAAAAATGGAAGTCATCCCAATATTTTTATAACTGCTCGGAAAACATTGAATGCTATAGCACAAGCCTAGCTTTTCTCTGACCTCTTGAAACAAACGAGAGGACATGCCCCCACCGAGTATATTGGATGCTAAAATTAAGGATGGAGTATTTCCATCAGTCCTTGCAAAACCTTCTGCACCTAAATAAAAATTGACCTGCTCGATTTTTCTCTTAATGAGAATCTTTCCAAAGTTTTTTGTTATTGGAATGCTCTCATCGCTTGTGAGAGAATTTTGTATATCAGAAGAATGGTTCAACAGACCTTTGGAAACTGCAGACTTAGCTTCAAGAAAATCTTTAGATTTTGGCTTATTGAGTTTTTTATTTATAGAGCTTTTAGATTTTGCAGAGTTTAATTGATTGGTTTTAATATTATTATTGTCAGGCTTGGAAATTTGGTTCTTCTCAAATCCTTCTAGAAAAAATGTTTCAACCATAGGTTCCAATTCTTTAAGACTGGTATTTCCAGATACAGATAGAATTAAATTAGACGGATAGTAATGTTTTTTATAGAAACGAAATAGTCGTTCTCGATTTACTGAATTAACACTCGCTATTGTTCCAGCTATATTTTTTCCTATACTAGAATTACCAAAATAACTTTCATAATAAGAATCGTATAAATAATCTTCAGGACTGTCTTCGTAACTTTTAATTTCTTCAATAATAACAGATCTTTCCAGGTTAATATCAGAAGTTTTAAATAGTGGCTCTTGGATCATATCAGCTAAAATATCCAAAGCGAGTTTCATCTCATCGCGGATAAGGCTGATATAGTATGAAGTATATTCACGACTCGTGACAGCGTTGATGATTCCGCCAACCCTTTCAACAGATTCAACTATATCTTTGGAGGTCCGAGTTTTGGTTCCTTTGAAAAGCATATGCTCTACAAAGTGAAAGTAACCAGCTTCATTTTCAAGTTCATCAACAGAGCCTTTCTTTAGATAAAGACCACAAGATACAGAGGCTACATGAGTTACTGGTTGAAAGAGTAAAGTGAATCCATTAGGATATACTTTCTTATGAAGAACTTCATTATAAGTGGAAAGATTAGACTTTCCCAACTTCGAAATGAATTCTTTGGTTGTATTTCGAAGTGTGGGAATCGTTGTATCCTTAAGTAGACTGAGGTGCGTCTTTTTTGGAAAGATCAATCTTTCCTTGTTTGTCGATACCAATTACTTTAACTTTGATAATCTGGCCTTCCGAAACAACATCTCTCACATTCGCTACTCGTTTGGTATCAAGTTTTGAAATGTGAACAAGACCTTCTTTGCCTGGAGCGATTTCAACAAAGGCACCAAAGTCTGTAATCTTCTTAATAAGACCATCATAGATAGCTCCTATCTCGATATCGCGAAAGATTCCATCTATCATGTCTTCGGCTTTCTTCAATGAATTTGTATCAGGGCTGGAAATAGTAACCTTACCTGTATCATCAACATTGATATCTGAGCCAGAAGCTTCAATAATGGCACGAATGTTCTTACCACCTGGACCAATGAGTTCACCAATTCTATCTTTCGGAATTTGAATTTGGTGGATTCTTGGAGCTGTAATTGCTAAGTTCTCAGCTACCTTATCAATGGATTTCATCATCTCGCCCATGATATGATCGCGCCCACGTTCAGCTTGTTCGATTGCTTTTTTCAATACTTCCAAACCTAAACCTGTTACTTTCAAATCCATTTGGAAAGAAGTTATACCATTTTTGGTTCCAGCGAGTTTGAAATCCATATCACCAAAATGATCTTCAATACCAGCAATATCACTAAGAACTGCAAATCGACCTTTATCATCACTGAAAAGTCCCATTGCTATACCAGCTACAGGAGCCTTGATCGGAACTCCACCTGACATCAATGCTAGTGTTCCACTGCAGACGGATGCCATGGAAGAAGATCCATTAGATTCTAAGATTTCAGATACGATTCGAATCACGTAAGGGAATTTATCTTGCGGAGGTAGAACTTTTTTCAAAGCTCTTTCTGCGAGATTCCCATGACCGATTTCTCTTCGACCTGGACCAGAAGATCGTCTAACTTCCCCAACTGAGAAAGCTGGAAAGTTATAATGAAGCATAAAATTTTTCTCTTTCTGCCCTTCTAGACTTTCGTATCTTTGGTTGTCCATGGAAGTTCCCAAAGTCATCACGCCCAAAGATTGAGTCTGGCCTCTGGTAAAAACAGAAGAACCATGAGCACCTGGAAGCACATTTACTTCACAGGAAATTGCTCTGATTTCATCAGGTTTTCTACCATCTGCTCGAGTGCTCTCCGAAAGAACTAGATCACGAACAACTTCATACTCTAATTCATGAAGAAAATGCTTCACTTCTTTGGTATGTTCATCCGTTCCCATTTTTTCTTTGATGTAATCAACGGCTTGCTTATTGATATCATTGATATCTGAGGATCTCTTAGCCTTGTCAGAATTTCGGTTTGCTTTGCCCAATTTTTCAAAGGCAAATTCACGAACTAATTTCGTTACTTCTTCATTAGGAGTTCTGAGTTTTACTTCACGCTTGGTGATTTTCATTGGCGTTACAAATTCATTTTGTAACTCTACCAATTCAGCTATAACTTTTTGAGCAAAAGTAAGAGCTGCCATCATATCATCATTTGAAATCTCGTTAGCCTCACCTTCAATCATAACAATATTTTTATGAGTTCCAGCAACAATAAGATCCATATCGGATGTTAGCATTTCTTGGTTAGTTGGATTTGCGACGAATTCGCCATTGATTCTTCCTACTCTAACGCCAGCTATAGGTCCGTGAAAAGGAATATCGGATGCAGCTAGGGCTGCACTTGCTGCTGTTATTGCATGGCCTTGGATGCAAACAGATTTGTCCGCTGAAAGGACTGAAACAAGCAACTGAACTTCACAGAAATAACCTTCTGGAAACATAGGACGTATTGGACGGTCAATTAACCTAGACATAAGAACTTCATGCTCAGGAGGTTTCGCTTCTCTCTTGAAATATCCACCAGGGATTCTACCAACCGAATACATTTTTTCATTGTATTCGCATGTTAGTGGGAAAAAGTCTTGGCCTTCTTTAGCTTCATCCGATGCACAAACAGTTGCTAGTAAAACCAGATTACCAACTTTGTACACAACAGATCCATGGGCTTGTTTGGCCCACTTTCCTGTTTCCATAGAAACAGTGTCCCTTCCCAGGGACTTCGACTGTGTGAAGATCATTTTCTAATCCCGAGCTTTTGGATTAGTGTTTTATATTTGTCTAGGTCATTATTTTTTAAATAGTCAATTAATTTACGTCTTTGATTAACTAATTTAATCAAACCAACCTTAGAGTGGTGGTCTTTTTTATGCTTTTTGAAATGTTCATTTAGATCTTTAATTCTAGTTTCAATTAATGCAATTTGAACTTCAGTTGAGCCGGAATCCTGAGCGGATTTTCCATAAGTTTGGATAAGAGTCTGTTTTTGTTCTTTTGTGATCATGATCTTTTACTGCTTTTTTACCATTTTTCTAAGTTTTCTAGATTTGAAAATCGAAAATTCAATGTAAGACCTTAAGATACTTCCATTCTGTTTCAGAGTATTTTTGGCAAATTGCGAGAATTTCCCCACTCTGATCGACAAAATAAAAATTTCCTACTGCGACCTCTTCTAGCCCAAAATTCTGAATTTTGCGACCATGAAAGACAGAATTTGTATCTACCTCGTCTAGAACACATTGTTTATATGGAAAACATTGTAAAATTTCGAGAAGATCTTCCCAATTCAAATCCTCAGTTTTTTTCGCATTTTCCATAGAGTAGCTGCCTACTGATTTTCGGATCAGTCTTTTTAGGCTGATTGGAAATTCTAAAATTTGACTTAGGTCAATAGCAATTTGTCGAATGTATGTTCCTGAACTAACATGAACCTCAAAAGAAAAACTTTTAAGATTCTCATTCAATACCTTACTAGAAAATACTTCGATATTTCGCTTTTTTTGGGGAGTTTCAATGCCTTGCCTAGTTAAATCTGAATATCGAATTCCATGATGCTTCAATGCAGAAATCTTAGGTGCATCCTGCACATTCCATTGGATGAGATTGTTGATTTGTTCCTTTAAGACAAGCCCTTGGTTCCAATCCTTATTCCATTTATTTTCGATTTCGCTAATTGATTTTTGATCTATAATTTCGGATTCAGGATCACCCGAGAGAGTGGAAATACCAATTTCTAATTCGGCAATATAGGCTTTACTTAATTTTAGAAAATCTTGGCTGAAAAAAGTAGCCCGACCCGTAGGAAGAATCAACAAGCCTTCTGCAAATTTATCAAGAGTGCCTGTATGTCCAAGTTTCGGTATGTTTAATTTTTTGCGGAGCTTCTGAACTAATTGAGAAGATGTAATTCCTGGTTCTTTGTAAACAAGAAAGAATCCATCTTTAGGCTGGGTCATCTTTATCATGAGATTGACTTTCCTCATTCAAATCATCAGATCGCATTGGTTTTTCTTCTTCCCATTCAAGCGGTTTTTTAGGAGCAAGATCATCAATTAGCTGATTGACTTCTATACTTTTGATATAGTCTTTATCCCAAACAAATTTCAATCTAGGCGTATAACGAAGATTTAATTTTTTACCAATCATAGCCTGCATAAAACCAGTAGCCGATACCAATCCTTGGGATAGCTTCTTTCTTTCATTGTTATTGCAATATGCTGTATAAAAGATAGTGGCTATCGACATATCAGGAGCAAGTTCAACCCTATGGATGGTAGTCATTGATATCCTAGGGTCTTTAACTTTCTCGCTAATGATTAAACTAGCGATAGTTCTTTGGATTTCTCTTTCAATTTTTTTCTGGCGAATTTCGTTCAAAAAGAGAAGTCCTTAGATTATTTCTTTAAAGCTTCTTAGCAATTTCGTTGATTTCGTAAACTTCTATAGTGTCTTCCACAGTAAAATCATTGAAACCATCGAGTAAGATACCACATTCAAATCCGTTAGCAACTTCGCTAGCTTCGTCTTTCATACGTTTCAAGCTCTTGATCTTACCTTCGAAGATAATTTCACCTGATTCTTTAGAAATAACACGAACACTAGCAGCCTTAGTGACTTTACCAGAGGTGACCATACAACCAGCGATATTCCCGATTCTAGTAATCTTGAATATGTCACGGATCTCAACAGTTCCGATGATATTTTCAATTTTCTCAGGATCAAGAAGACCTTCCATAGCTGCACGAATCTCATTCACAACGTCATAGATGATGCTATAGTATTTGATTTGAACTTTTTCTTTCTCTGCAAGAGAGACAGTCTTAGGATTGGCTCTAGTGTGGAATCCGATTACAAATGCATTGGACGCTGATGCAAGCATTACGTCTGTATCAACGATGGCACCAGTTCCCGCATGGATCACTGTTAAACGAACATCATTGGTAGATAATTTTTCCAATGCTTCTTTAACCGCTTCCGCAGAACCACGAACGTCAGCTTTGATAATAACTTTAAGTTCTTTTAAGCCACCTTGCATGATAATATCATTCATAGTATCAAGAGTAACTCGTGTTTGCTTACCAGCCTGCCCAACTCTCTCATATTCTTTTCTAGATTGGGAAATAATACGTGCTTCTTTTTCGTCTTTCACTCCATCAAAAGGAGCTCCTGCATCTGGAACGGCTTCTAAACCAGTTACAAGAACTGGAGTGGCAGGACCAGCAACTTCAATATTTTGACCTAGATCATTGAACATGGCACGCACTCTACCAGAGTGAGTTCCTGCAACAAAAGGATCTCCTATACGGATTGTTCCTGTTTGGATCAGAACAGTTGCAACGGAACCACGACCTGGATCGAGTTTCGCTTCTATAATTGTACCTTTTGCACGACGTCCTGGATTTGCTTTCAAATCCATTAGATCCGATTGCAGGATAATCATATCTAATAAATGATCGATTCCAATATTGTTCTTCGCAGAAATCTCACAACAAATAGTAGTTCCACCCCAATCTTCTGCTTGAAGACCATGGCTTGCAAGATCTTGCTTAACCTTCTCTACATTGGCAGCAGGTAGATCAATTTTATTGATAGCAACTATAATAGGAACACCTGCTTCTTTGGCATGGCTGATTGCTTCAATGGTCTGGGGCTTAACACTATCATCAGCTGCAACAACTAAGATAACAATATCAGTAATACTAGCTCCACGAGCTCTCATTGATGTAAAAGCCTCGTGACCAGGAGTATCCAAAAAGGTTACTACACCTTTCGTGTGCGCAACTTGGTAGGCACCAATGTGTTGGGTAATTCCACCGGATTCAGATTCAGCAACTCTACTGGATCGAATGGTATCTAATAATTTCGTCTTACCATGGTCAACGTGACCCATGATGGTAACAACAGGAGGACGTTTGATCTGATCATCAGCTTGGTCCTCTTCTTCCTCAATAACTGTTTCTTCATATAGAGAAACAATAGTTACCTTACAGCCATATTCATCAGCGAGTAAGGATGCAGTTTCAGCATCGATTACATTATTGATTGTAACCATCATTCCCATTTTCATGAGCTTACCAATTACATCTCCTGGTTTAAGGTTCAGTTTCTTAGCAAGTTCACCAACTTGGATATTTTCCATTATGGAAATTTCTTTCGGAACAGATGTTGCTGTTACAGATTGTTGTTTTGATTTTCTATAATTTTGCTTGAAGAATTTAGCATTTTCAGAACCAACTTGTTCACGCTTTTTATCTTTGTCAAAACCTGTTTTTTTCTTACCGCCGCCAGAACCCGCACCTGTAGGAGGAGGAATTAAATCTCCACCCACTTGAATAGGTCTTGCACCACCGCCAACAGGCTTAGAACCAGGTCCACCTTGGGATCGACCTTGGTATCCTGTTCCACCACCCTGTCTTGGATTGTTACCTTGGTAACCACCTCGGTTTGGGGTAGTTCCAGTTGATCCACCACGATTGTCGCGGCTGGTTTCTGGCTTCTTAACTGCACGGGAGATAATAGGATTTCTACCCTCTCTTGTAGCAAAAGGGGAAATAGGCATAGCGCCAGTTGGCTTTTTAACTGCTTCTTTTTCAACAGGAGCATCAGTTGTCTCTGGTTTTTGCTCAGAAACGCTTTCAATTGGAGTTTCCTCTGCAGCTGCTTTGCTAGCAGATGGTTTAATGACTCTTGGCTTTTGTGGCTCAGGAAGAGGCGGAGTATTAAGATTATGCTTTTTTTTCTCTTCTTGGAAAAGCTCAGAAAGATCTTTCTTGGGAGGCTGTGTTGTAGCTTCTACAGATGTGCTTGGCTTAGTTGGTTTAGCAGCCTGAGCCGATGGCGAAGCCGGTTTGGATCCAGATGAAGATTCTTTTTTCTTTATCTTTATCTTTCCCTTCTTGGGATCGACTCCGTCCTTTTTAAGGGTTTCTTTTATTGATTTCTGATCTTCCATACTCTAACGAAAACTCTCCTATTCCTCGACCCATTCTACTGACTCTTGTAGCAGTCTTAGAATATGCTCTGCGGTAGTGGGTCCTATTCCAGGAATTGCCGCTAAATCCTCTGGACTGATTTCGATTAATGTCTCCACATCGTTGATTCCACCAGTCTCTAAAAGACTAGCAACTCTGGGTGTTAAACCAGGAATTTCAGAAAGTGGAGTTAAATCATCGTCCTCTTCTTCTTCCGATTCTGCTTGCGCTTGCGCGTTGAAGAGTCGGTCTAATTTCTCTCGAGCTTCGGGAGATGCTAATTCCTGATTGTATTGACTTACTGTTTTGATATCGATTTTAAATCCACTCAATTGGGAAGCTAGCTTCACATTGGAACCATTGATTCCAATCGCTAAAGACAGAGATTCTTCAGGAACAATAACTAGTGCATCACCACGCTTCTTGTCAGCATGTACTTCAATTGGCTTCGCTGGTGATATAGCATTCGAGATAAAAGTGGATGGATCATCTGAGAATTGCACTATATCCACTCTTTCATTACCCAATTCCCTAACAATACTTTGGATACGAACACCCTTCATTCCAACACAAGCACCAACGGGATCAATGTCAGGCTTATTAGCATAGACAACAACCTTGGTTCGAATGGATGGAATTCTTGCTACATCACGTATTTCAACAATGCCATCGTAGATTTCAGGAATTTCCATTTCAAATAATTTCTTAACAAAATCACCAGATGCTCTGGATAGAGTAATCACTGGAATTGGTTCTTTAGGTCTGAGCTCAACTCTGGAAATAATTGCTTTTAATCTATCACCTTGTCGGTATTTTTCGCCAGGATTCTGTTCCCGCTTAGGCATTATTCCTTCTATCTTTCCTAGATCCACTAGCATAAGATCTTTCTTCCAACGTTGGAAGTAGCCATGCGTCAGTTCGCCTTCTTTGCCTTTGTATTCTTCGTAAAGATTTTCCTTTTCCATGTCACGAAGACGTTGGAAAACCATTTGCTTTGCTTGGCTGGAAATAATTCTGGAAAGATCCATAGGCTTTTCTCTAACGAGAATCTTATCACCGGCTTTTGCAGAAGGTTCTAATTTGATTGCTTCATGGAGAGGTATAGATAAGGGATCAGGCTGTAGAAGGTTTTCACTTTCAACAACCAGTTTTTCTACGGTGATATATACATCACCGGACTTCTCCAGAGAAAACTCAACATGGATAGAGTTGTCTTTCTCGGGATCTAATCCTAATTTCTTACGATATGCAATAATTAATGACTCGCGAATGATATCCATCACCGCGTCTTTATCTAATGATTTATCTTGACAGAATTGTTGTACTGCCTCAATTAAACCGATTTCTTTGTTAGCTAGTTTTGTTGCCATAATACCTAGATATGTATATAAAGGTTCCCTTTCTTAACTTTCTGGAGTTCTGTAACCACAACTATGGAAGACTTTTTCTTCTTACCATTCCCATGAAACGGTTCTAGCCGAATCTTGTCATCCTTAACTTCAAGGATTTTGTAGACAGCTTGCTTTGCCTTGCCATCTTCGTCTACAATTTCCAATTGAGCCAAAAGCCCTTGAAATCGTAAAAGATCTCCAGGAAGTCTCAATTTTCTCTCTGCACCAGCAGATTGAACTTTCATTTGAAAATTCCCTTCTGGGTCCAAAGCATCTAATTTCTCAGAAAGTAATCTGGATACCACCTCACAATCTTGTAAGCTAGCAGATCCAGTGGGGTGAACCATCTGATCCAAAACAACTTCCAAGATCATTGAAGATAAAGTTGACTTTTTAATCTTGAGAGAAAATAAAGTTAGTGGATATACTAAAACTTCTTTGAGAATATCCTTGATTTGATCTTCGCTGATAGCCAAAAATACCATCCCTGAAAGTTTTTCAGGACTTGTTTTACATCATGGGAAAACTTGGTTGTCCTGTAAAGTAAAAAATAGGGAATATACTCCCAGAATGAAATTCCATTTATCTTTATTGCTTTTACCCATACCAATCCTGACTTCTTGCATCCAGTTTAAGGTTGATGACCTAAAACCAGATATAATTACAAAAATTCAAATTGGAAACGAACCCAGCCATATCCAAGCCGAATTGGTAAATAATGTATTAACCAATGTACCCTTGACTATACCCTACCAATCAGGAACTTCCTATCTGGTAGATACTAGCAATTCTTTGATTAAGGGTTTTGATAACCAAGGGGAATTAGAATTCATCTTAGGCAATCCAGATGTTCCAGGTAATTCCGATATAACACATTACAAATACAAATTTGGAACAATTGGAAATATTACAATTGACTCGGGACAGAATCTATACATCCAAAATCGTATTGGATCAAAGAGTAATCTAGATAGTAATAATGACCAAGAACTATTATTCAAAAAATACAGTGGAAGCTTTGATACATCTGGATCCTCTCCGCTTCCTAGCTTTGTTTTAAAAATGAATTCAAAAGGCGAAGTGTCCTCTATATTAGGAGCCACAGGGAAAAATACAGAGCCATTTCGTTTTATTGAATATATGCTTTCTCCTGATGAGGATGAAATTTTTATCTATCATAAATTTGCAGAAGAGATGAGACTAACATATTTTAAAGATGAGACTGTTAAAGGAGAAATCCGAGAAAGCAATTTGGATGTTTATAAATCTACTGAAAATACTGAATACAATATTAAACTAGATAAAATGTATCCTATTGAGTCCGCCGAATATGCCCTTGTTTCACTTAGCTATTATTCTAAGGGCGAGACGCGGTTTAAATTTAGAAGGATTTATAAAGTGAATTTCAATGAACCTTCCAAAACTATATTACTAAAAGAAATCCAAGATCCAAATGAAATATTATTTTCGGTAAGGGATAATAATGAATTCTATATTTGGGAAACTGAAGATAAGGGGAATTCAGTTCGCTTACAAGTTCATGATAAAGATGGGAATCATATCAATAACAAAAGACTTGAATACAGCCCACCAAGAGGTCAATGGAGAGAGACCTTTACTGATTCAGAAGATAACATCTATTCCATTCGAATCCGAGCAGGTTATTTAGAATTGTATAGATGGAGATAGTCTAAATCATCATGGCATCTTCAATAAAAAGAGTATTAAATTTTGAAGATGCGAAACGTTTAGACAAATTTGCCCAAGATTTTACTAAGATTCCTGGAAAGCAGTGGATGGGATGGGCAGCTCTTTCCCTTTTTCATACATACATAAATTTATTTAACTCCCACAAAGAAATTATCATACTCTGTGGAAGAGGCAATAATGGTGGAGATGGCTATGCCCTAGCCTACTTTCTCCAAATGGAAGGACATAGTGTACAGATTTTAGCTGAAGACAATCCTCAATCAGAAGAGGCAATTTATTATAGAGATTTAATTACCCTTTTAAATGTTCCTATTGATGATCTATATAAGCTTGAAAAATTTTTAAAATCAATTCAATCAGCTTCTCATTCTACACTGATTGTAGATTGTCTCTATGGAATTGGTGGAAGATTACCATTGTCTAAGCAAGTCTTAGAAATTATGAACCAATTGCATAAATTCAAAAATTCTACTCTATCGAAAGATTCTCATTTTCTGTCCATAGATGCTATTTCGGGAAGAAATCCAATGAGAGAATGGACTTCCATTGAGGATACAAAGATAGATCCTTCATTTTTTCCAGCGGATACTCTAGCAGAAATTGGTTCTATCAAATGGGAGAATTTTGGATTTCCAAATGAGAAAAAAATCTATGTTCCTATCGGATTTCCAAGCAAAGAATTTATTGAACAGAATGTCCTAAGTCAAAATATATTTCAATTAACACCTTTATCAATAAAGTCTCTCCAAAAATCTTTTCTCAAATCTGACCATTCTCATAAATACAAAGCTGGTTCTTGTTTATTTTACGGTGGAGAGGAAGGAATGGAAGGTGCTATCTTACTTTCCCAGTCTGCATTTATGGGTTTGGGTGGTGGAATTGCAAAAGTAAATTCCTTATCGAAACAAATATGGAATCATAAAGAATCGATTAATCCGAGTTTAATGATAAATACAGAAAGCATTAGATTTTGGGAAGATCCATTTTTTCAAAAAGCAAAAGCAATGGTCTGGGGTCCAGGAACATCGGTACCGAATCAAAATGAGGATGTAGTCCTAGAAGAATGGAAACAAATTATTAACTACCCAGAAAAATCCTTTATCATAGATGCAGGTAGAATTCCAAGCTATTCTATCATTCAGAATCATTCAGATTTAATCTTTCATCCGAATTGCATATTCACGGCTCATTTTGGTGAGTTCAATCGAATGACTGAATGTGGAAGTAAGAAGTGGTTTGCTCGAATAGAAAATGGAATTGAATTTGCAAGAAAGATGAATGCTTATATCCTTTTAAAGGAAAGCTATTCTATACTTTTCTCACCAAATGGAGAAATCTATATTTGGGATGAACCCAATCCAAAACTCGCAACCATGGGGACAGGTGATCTTCTCACTGGCATATTAGCTTTATATTTAAGCAGGAAATTTTGCGTTCTTGAATCTGTACAATTTGCACTCAGCGCAATGAATTTAATCAAACAAATGAATTATAATTCTCCATCTTCTTGGGAAATTTTGGAATATTTAAAGAAGGTTTAAAATGGCAAAAGGTTACCACAGTAGATCACCCGAAGAATTCAAAGAATACTTGCAAAATCTTCAAAATACTAAACGAAAGAAAAACTGGAAACAAATTCTGATTTTTATAGATATCATATTACTCATGTTAATCTTTTATTTTGTTTATCAAAATATAAATCCTGGAATAATGAATTCTTCTGGTAGTTCGGGAAAAGTAACCTGGAACCAAGCTTCTCTCAGTCTAACAGCATCGCAGTACAATTCATCTGCAAATATTCTAACCTATTTACTAGTTGAAAATTCTACAAACTCAAGTTTTGAATTTCCAGAACCAGGTCTTCATTATGCTTATTATTGGAAGTCAGAAAAGCGAGAAACCTGTAAATATTCTAAATACGATATCAAAATAGCACAAAGAACTATCCAAGCAAAGTCATCTACAGTAATTGAAATCCCAATTCCGTCACCCGACACTGCATCGAAAATTTATGAGTGTAGCAAAGAATACCTTTCTGAAAAATCTAAATTTGGAATCGGAGCACTTAAAAGTAAAATTTTGTTTTTAGGTTTTATCATCCAAGATAAAGAAAATAATGAGACTGTTTTAGAAATTCCTTCAAATCCATTTCGTTAATATTGATTTAAAGGAAAAATATCTGCTAATCAAATAAATTATTTACAATGTTGTATGAAATTTTCTAAGACTTGTATCCTAGCTAAATATTTATCATTCCCATTTATTACTACCCAAGGTGCGAAATCAAAATTTGTTCTAGTTAGCATATCCTCAATAGCAGATTCATATAGAGTCCATTTTTCTCGATTTCGCCAGTCTTCTTCTGTTAATTTCCATCTTTTTAAAGGATCATTCCCTCTAGCCTCGAATCGTTCTTTTTGTACGGATGGATCAACATGAAGAAAAAATTTTAGTATTTTAATATTCGAATTATAGAGATCTTCTTCGAACCATTGGATCTCACGGTAAGCTCTACTCCATTCCTCTTCTTTGGCAAAACCTTCAACACGTTCAACCATTACACGACCATACCAGGATCGGTCAAAGATTCCCATTACACCTTTCTCAGGAATACGCTTCCAAAATCTCCAAAGATAATTCCGAGTTCTTTCTGTTGCATCAGGCGCTGCTATATTATGAATTTCATAAAGCCTTGGATCTATAAGTCCTGTTAGCCTACGAATTGCACCACCCTTTCCTGCTGCATCCCAGCCTTCAAAGACTATTATAATGGATTGTTTCTTGGATTGGCATTTATGAGTGATTAACCTAGCTTTCTCTTGCAAAGGCTTCAGTTTCTTTTTGTAATCTTCCGAAGTTAGTTTTTCATTTAGATTAGTATTCTTTAAACTTAATTGTGGCTTCATTCTGTTGATTCCGTTTGTAGTAATTTTTCAAGAAGATCTTCCGAGTTAACTTTTAGAACTCTTTCTAATTCTCGAATTAATATTAACATTACTTTTATTTTGGCGCTGCTACTTTCATCGGCGGATATACTAGTCCAAGGAGCATAAGGTTGATCCGTCAATTCACGGTAAGATTTAAAGATTGATTCATATTTTTTATAATGCTTAACTTGGTCTTTGTCCTCTTTAGTTACCTCCCAAGTTTTACCTAGCTTAGATGCTAATTTTAAACGTTTTTCCAATTCCTTTTTATTTAAATCTAAGAAAAACTTAATGAAGACAACTCCATCATCAGAAAGAGTTTTTTCTAAATTTAAAATTGATGTTTGAGCTTGGAGTAATTCTTTCTTATCAAATTTTTTGTCACTGTAGCCTTTTGTAATTCTATGGTAGTATGACTTCAGTAGAAATAAGGCATGGCCTTTTGCTGGAAAATGCTGCCAATACTTGTATAAAAATGGATAATGAGTATCAAAATAATCCGTATCAATAGGTGAGTAGACCTTGTATCTCTTGGGATCCATTCTATATGTGATTGATTTTAAAATTTGCCCTTTGCCTGTTTGAGCCCAACCTTCTAAAATAACATAGAAGGAAATATTTTGTAAATTCGCTTCATTCTGTAATAAATACAATCTCTCTTGGAGATTTTCTTCGGTAAGATCTTTATTGCTCATATAACTTAAAATAAGCGGTAAATATACCACTTACCTCCCTGTTTTCTAAACACTGGATTTGCTAAATCACCTTCTAATTCTTGGTTGGCGTCGAATAACAAATCTAATTCACAATCGTTTGAAGCATTAAAATAATAATCAATCCCTATTCCTTTAGCTAAGATCAAAATATCTCTTACAGCCCAAGATGTATCATTTTGTTTTTGGATTCTAAGCTTAGGACTTGAATAGAAATAAATTTCAAAATAATTATCTTTATTTTGGAAAGTTTTTATAAATTCTTCCTTTGACCAGTGAGCTTTGAGATCTACCCAAATTCCAAGACCTGGATGTATATGATCTGATATACTTTCGAGATTTTTATCTAAAGTTGCTTGGACCAATTTTTGAAAGAGAATTTCAATCTCTTGTTTGTCAGATTCGCCTGCCTTACCGTAAATAGTCCTTTGTTCGATTTTAATTGGTTCTTTTAATTCAGGTAGAGACTGACAGCTAGAATAAAAAGATAAAAAGAGAATATTGAGAACTAAATTGGTTTTTATATTTAAAATAGACATGCTAAGAAGCTATTCTATAATCTTACCTAACATTGTGTCAAATTCATTGCCATTGATAAATATAAATTTTTCAGAGTTTTGGTTCACAAATTTCCTTCCACCTTCTGTGAGTTCAAAATTCCCAATTAAATAACCAACATCTGCCTGAGCCTTTTCCATTTCATTGATCATTTCTCTTAGAAATACATCTGATATTTTGGAATCTCGCCATTTTCGAAATCGAAACAATGCTCTTAAATCTTTATTTTCTTTACTTAGTCCAGTATAATTAACTCCATCGCCCTCGGGATTTGGAAGCTCTCTAGAAACTCGGAAATTCATACCTAGCATCATTCTTACACAGGCATTTTTAAAATTTGTTCCTTGTAGAGATAGGTATTTCTCAAAACGATCCACTCCAACCTGATCGAGTTTCTTAATAATTTTTTGACCACCTTCGTCAACCATTCCTCGAATATTAAAAGGAGCCGAAGTTCTCATACCTGAAAGTTCAAAATACCTAGTGCTTGGAAATAATACATTATATAATTTATTTACTTCACCAACTATATCAAATTCATCTTTTAAAGATTCAATAGTTCCTTGGTTATTTTCAAGCTTATATTTAACGTTCGCTAAGTTTACTACTTCTGTTTCATTGGGTCGAAAGCTTTCTGCTTCAATCATATATTCAGAAGCTTCATCATATTTTTCTTCATGAATGCAAAGTAATGAAAAATGTATATCTGATTCTATATTTTCAGAAGGCCAATCATTCAGTTTTGCCATTTCCATACAAAGACGAGCATATTTAATTGCTTCAGGATAATTTTTAACTTTTGCATTAACAGCCATAACAAATTGAAACAAGGTATAACGAAGGTATTCATCATCCAATTTATCAATCACTTCATCTGCAATCTTCAAAGCAGTATCATACTTTCCATCATTTGCAAGTGAAATTGCATAAAGAAAACCAGCTACTGTAGTATTTTCCATTTTATAAGCTTTTTCAAAAAGAAATCTTTCTCCATCCTTTTCAAGAGTTCCATCGACGACACCTTTGGCAGTAAAAAAGGATGGAAATTTTATATTGTTTGCATTTATCCTGGAAAAAAATTGATCTGCAATCTTGAATTCCTTTTGTCCCAGAGCCATAAAACCAAGCCTTATACAAGCTGTGGGATTATTTGGTTCAAGTTCCAAAGTACTAAGATATTGAAAGAAGGCTTCTTCGTTCATATCTTTATCGTAATAGATATCTGCGATTCTATTCGAGATTTGAACTGGGTTCATGTCTTTTTCGAATCTACCGATTTGGAGTATTTTTTCTAAATGGCTTGCCTCATTCAAAAAATCATTTTCTAAAGAATATATTTTAGCAAGTACTAAGTGAGCTCGACTATCACCCGGTGATAGGTCCAGTCTATCACGGATTATTGCTCTTGCATCTAGAAAATTCCCAGTTGCGGCTAAAGATAAAGCTTTGCCATAGAGGTCTCTTTGGCCTTGGATAAGGAAACTTCCAACCAATCCTAAGATTATAATTCCGGTTCCTATGAGTATGATGAACATCATGATTTAATCATTTGATTTAATCCCCTCCCATTTTAATCTGACTTCAGATTATGGGCAGTATAAACGCATTTTCCTACGCCTATCGCTTCTGGAAGAGGGATATAATTTATTCCCTATTTACTGGACTATTTGCAACTGGAATCTTTTTTTTTCTGATCCATTCTCTCAGAATTCAAATCAATACCTCTGGCGTCATATCCTTTTCTAGTATCGAAGGATTAAAGAATTCTCCCCATCTCCTTTTTTATGCTATGGTAGTTTCTCTTGCTTTCTTATCATTAGGTACAATCTTTCCAAGAATAGCAGATTTTGGAGTTATGATGGCAGTAGGTGGCAATTCATGGGTTTGTGTCCAAATTCATTGTCTTCTTTTGCTTTTATTGATAACACCTGGTTTTCTATTTGGGAATTTCCTCCAATTTATTTGGATTACAGATTCCGTTTCTTCCATTAGCTTTTACGATCTCGTAATGGTAGAGCTGATAGCAGGCTTAACTGGCCTATTTTGCATCTTACTATTTGGTATTCCGAGTGCGCTACTAACAACTTTGCGTGATCCTTATGCATCCATCAGGAGAATGAAGTAATGATGCTAAAGGTGAATAATCTGACTAAGCAGTTTAAAGACTATAAAGCTGTCAATTCTATTAGCTTTGATGTGAATGCAGGGGATTATGTTGCCATCATCGGACCTAGTGGATCTGGTAAAACTACTCTGCTCTCCCTATTGACGGGACTTATATCACCTACTAGTGGTGAAATATTGTATGATCATAAGAAACTATCGAATCTCTCAAGAGCAGCTTTGGCTAAATTACGAGCTAGAGATTTAGGAATGATTTTTCAATTCAGCGAACTTGTACCAAATCTCACAATTGAAGAAAATATTCTTTTGCCTGTGGTTTTTACTAGAAAATTTTCAGAAGAAGAATACCATAGAAAATGCGAATTCCTTTTAGAAAGATTAGACATGAAGGATATCCGACATGCCCTACCTAGAGAACTTTCTGGTGGACAGATTCAAAAAGCTGCTATAGCAAGATCTCTAATTAATGATCCTCCGATATTAGTTGCTGATGAGCCCTCTGGGGATTTAGATCCAGAAAATAGTAATTTAGTTCAAATGCTTTTTATGGATTATAATAAGCTAGGACTAACTATTCTTTTGGTAACTCATGATATGAATTTAGCCTTCGATGCAAAAACAATTTATGAAATGAAGAATGGATCTTTTAACCAAGTGATAAAATCTTAGTAAATATGAAGTTTCTCGGTATAGACATAGGCGCAGGTTCCATTAAAGCAGGTATTGTAGATGAGTTTGGGTATATTGAAGATGAGTCTTCTAAGATAACTCACTCAAGAATGGAGAATTCCGACTTTCAGGATGCCTTAAAGACAATTATCACCCCCTATCTTTCAAGATACGAATTGTCCGGAATTGGAGTTGGTTCACCAGGACCAATCGATACTGAAAATGGTATTATCTTTTCATCTGCAAATCTTCCTAAGGTTGATAAGTTCCAAATTAAAAGAATACTCAATGATTTAACTAAAATGGAAATTTTCTTCAATAATGACGCCAACTGTGCTTCTTTAGGTGAATACTATTTTGGAGAAGGAAAAGGATCTAAGAATCTTTTTGTTTTTACTTTAGGCACTGGGCTTGGTGGCGGCTGGGTTTGGAATGGCAAACTATTTAATGGTTTCGAGGGCAATGGAATGGAAGTTGGTCACACAACTATAATTCGAGGTGGAGCTCTTTGTGGATGTGGGAATCTGGGATGCGCAGAAAGTTATTTTAGTTCTACGGGACTTTTAGCTAGGTATAAAGATGCCTCACTCAGCAAATTAGCTACTGTTAAAGATTTTTTTGAACAAATTAGAATAGGCAATGAAAATGCAAAAGAAGTTCTTAATTTTGGAGTAGAGGTTCTAGCAGAAACCACAAGAAATATCGTTAATCTATTAAACGTTGATACTGTTGTATTTGTAGGTGGTCTAGTACAGTCCTGGGATCTTTTTGGAGATAATTTAGAAAAAAGCATTCGTGCTAAAGTTTTTCCAGTACTACGAGATCGTTTACAGATTAAGAAAGGAAACAACCAAGCTATTTTAGGTGCGGTGAGTTTAGTTTTGGAGAAATTGAACAATGAATGATTGCCTCTTTTGCAAAATAGTGAATAAAGAAATTCCTGCAAAAGTTGCATACGAAGATGAGGAAATTTTAGGATTTTATGATATTTCTCCACAAGCTCCCGTACATATTGTATTCATACCTAAAAAACATATAGAATCCTTAGACCAACTCAAGACCTCTGATACGGACCTCATTGGAAAATTACATTTTAATATAGCAGAGACTGCTAGAAATTTGAAAATCAACCAAGCAGGATATAGAGTAGTAAATAATACAGGAGAGAATGGTGGTCAGACTGTATTTCATATCCATTTTCATCTCTTAGCAGATAGAAAACTGAAGTGGCCGCCAGGATAGACTTAAATGTTTAACAAGAAGTTCTTTTTTTCCCTTCTGATTTCGGCATTAGCTATTGGATTTCTTCTTTATAAATTCGATCTAAAAGCTTTCGCAAGTATCCAAGAAAGATGGAATCCGTGGTTTTTAATACCTGTCATCTTTTGGAATATTTTAGCTATGATCCCCTTTTCACTGAGATGGTATTTTCTTCTCGATAGAAAATTATCTGTCAAAAAATCTATGCTCTCTGCATATCTAGGAGTGGGAGCAAATATGGTTTTGCCTGCACGAGGTGGAGATATATTAAGATTGTATTATTGTAAAAATAATTCTGATATTCACTATGCTACATTGGTTTCTCAATTATTTATTGAAAAAATTTTAGATTTAATCATAGTTTTATTTATTGGAGCCAGCAGTTTTTTACTTCTAGGACTAGGAGAATCTAATTCTAGCCCTGCAGGTATTTTTATATCTGGATTGGTTGTAGTTGGTGTAATCTTTCTTTTGATCCTAATTCGATTTGCGAATTCCTTCTTAATCTCCCTAGGTAGAATGATCTTTTCGTGGATTGGCAAAGAATCCATTTTTATTCATAAACTAGAACCACATTTAATTGACTTGAAGAGCTTTCTAACCTTACGTAAGTTAGCGATACCAGTTGCTATAACTATCCCGACTTGGCTAGCAGGTTATGCTGTAACCTATATGTTTGAATCTTATTTAATAGGAATTCCTCTGGGATACAACAGTATTTTGTTTATGGTTTTTTGCGGAGCTATGGGTGTGGCGGTTCCATCGGCACCTTCTGGGCTTGGAGTATTCCATGCATCCATAATTTCAGGTTTTGTTTTATTAGGAATGAAAAGTGAAGATGGATTTGTATTCGCAACTGCAGTCCATTTACTGCAATTTATAATACTTTCCCTGCTTGGCTGGTTGGCTTATATGATTTGGATGATTGATAAAAAAGATGTGTCGAAATAAATGAACCGGAGTTGACGGGGTTCGAACCCGCGACATTCTGCGTGACAGGCAGATACTCTAACCAGCTGAGCTACAACTCCTTGTTCTCTAGCTACGATAATTTTGAGCCTTCCTCTGTCAAAGATATTTTGAAATTTTTATAGAGAGAAGCTTGCTTTTCTAAATAAATAAGTTATAATGAAATATAGATAAATGATCGTACAAGAAAAAAAAGCTAAAGACCTTATCCAGGATAGAATCTTCACACTATCCAATTTTATTTCCCTTTCTCGTGTCGCCTTAGTGCCACCTTTTTTAGTTTATTCTCAAGAATATGCTAAGAATCCAAATTTTAATACTTTTTTCTATCCTGCTTTAATTAGCGTTATAGCAGTGCTGACGGATTACCTTGATGGAAAAATTGCAAGGATACTTCGTCAAGAGACAATTCTGGGGAGATACCTAGATCCAATTTGCGATAAGATCGTTACTCTTTCTGCTCTAGGAATTTGTGTTGTTTATTTTCATTTTCCCATTTGGATATTGTTACTTTATAGTATTCGTGAATTTCTCGGTCTGTGGTTTGGAGGATATTTATTTTTTAAACGTGGATTGCAAGGCAAACCAAATTATTGGGGGAAACTTGGTGTAGGAATTGTTGCTGTTTCGGTGATATGGTACATGTCCATTCCTATACTTGTAACTATACCAAATCTTCCGAATCTATTCTTTCATCCAGAATGGAGTTCCTATAGTTTACTTTTCGTATTAGCTTTGGGTGTGATTGGGTATTTCCGTAGATATTGGACGATAGTCTTTCATCCAGAGAAATTAGTAATTGATCCTTCTGACCAATTGCAAAAGAAAAAATATGAAATTATAGAATAAGCATTAAATAGTTTACTTTATGTTTCATTAAAAATTTCTCATACAGTGGAATATTTACTAATAAATTATTTATTTCTTTTTGAAATATTTTTCTTTGATTTCTTGTCTCGTTAAGGTTTTGCTCAAATGGATTTGGTAAAAAACTTTGAAACGTGTTATAATAGGCTTATCTTCTGAAGATTCATGCTTAAATTGCCAACGTGTTAAATCATTCTGAATGATCTTTGCCACATCATTGATTCGCGGCACTCTTCGATCAAAATTAATAACTTCCATATTGCCAGTATTTGAATTTAGAGTGATATATAAATTACCTTCATCTACTAAATTTACTAAATCATAACCATGTATCTCATCTCTTGTGAGATCATCTGCTCCTGAATCTGGTATTCGTCTGATATATTTAGATCCGCGAATTTGACGAACTAAGTATTGATTTGCTGAAAGTATTACTCGAAAGTATTCTAAATTATCCTTGGAAGCTTGTTGAAAAAAAACTGGTTGTAAAATAGAGTTATTCACCTCATCACCTTTTTCATCGAGCATTATCTCACCTTCTACGGGTGCTGGCAAAAGCTCTTGCTCCGTTGGTTCCGGTATCGTATTCTGTGAGGTCAGTGAATCTTGGTCAGATAATTCTGCAGATTTACAAGCAAATGTAAAAGATAGAATTGCAATGGATATGATAATTTGAAAATTTTTTGCCATACGTTCCAACATTATGAATCTATTTAGACTTTCAAGTAAAGAATTCATTGAGAAAATTTCAAACAAGATAAGATATAAAAAATTGAGCAAGCCCCAAAAAGAAGAAAAATCCACAGATATCTGTAAAAGTCGTAACGAAAATAGAAGAAGCTATTGCGGGGTCAATACGAAGAATTTTTAACAGTAAAGGAATACAAGAGCCTATGGTTCCTGCTACAAAAAGGTTCACAAACATTGCAGATCCAATTATAAAAGAAAGCACGAGATTCCCCTTGAAAATGTAAACCATCATAGATGTTAAAATTCCAAGAAATAAACCATTTAGTGCACCTATAGAAACTTCCTTCCTAACAGCTTCCCACCAAGTATTTAAAGTCAATTCACCTGTTGCCAAATTTCGTACTACAACTGTTATGGATTGAGTTCCTGCATTGCCACCCATTCCAGCAACTATTGGCATTAGAGTTGCTAATACAACAACCTTTTGAATTGTTTCTTCAAACAATGATACAACAGAGGCAGCAAGCACAGCAGTAGCTAGGTTGACAACCAACCAAACAATTCTTTTTCTAAGAGACTCGAATACGGGTGTATTTAATTTTTCATCTTCAGAAAGACCACCCATACGATAGATATCTTCCGAAGCTTCTTCTTGAACAATATCAAGGACGTCGTCCACTGTAATTCTACCAATCATTAAATTTTCATCATCAACTACAGCTATCGAGACTAAGTCATATTTTCGAAACATTCTAGCAACTTCTTCTTGGTCAGTATTGAAGTGAACACTGAGTGGAGGTCCAATCATGATTTTATTAATCTTATTAGAAGGATTTGTAAGTAACAATTCTTTCAAGTGAAGGTATCCCAACAATTTACCGTCTTGATCGACAACATAAACTGTATATATATCATCAACAACCTTGGCTATTTTTCGAATTTTGGAAACTGCTTTTCGAATTGTATCTGATCCATTCACGGCAGCAAAATCACTACTCATAATTCTACCGGCAGAATTTTCATTAAATTCCATCTGAACTCGAATCTGTTGAGAATCTTCTCTGTCTAAAATTTTAAGAACTTCTTCTGCTTTCGATGGAGAAACCGAGGCCAAAATAAAGGTTATATCATCTGATTCTAAATGTTCGAAAATGGGAGAAATCTCTTTGGGTTGCAACCTCTCCATAAATTCAGATTGATAATCTTCATCTAATTCAACTAATACTTCACTTTGTCGTTCCGGTTGAAATAATCTAAAGACATAAAATGCTTCATCATATTCTAATTCATGTAATACTTCAGCAAAATCTGCATAATGAGATTCAGAAAGTTGATTGATAATTTCTTCATCACGACCTGAGCGAACGAGATGTTTAAATTCCTCAAACCAATCTTCAAATTCGTCAGTTTCGATTTCAGGCACCTTGTTTGATTCTTGGGTTGTATTTGCTTCCATTTCTAAATCTATTTAAAAAAAATATTATGGAGTTATCAATCGAATTTATACTTGCGAATTGACTTTTTTATAAAAATCTGGATGGAAACCCATGATTCATGATATTGACGCTTCTCATTTGCATTTTCTTTCCCATGAAGAATCTAAAAATTCTAAGAAATCTTTACTTATTTCTATGGGAATATCGATTCTTATCTTTATAGTGGAAATATACGGAGCGTATAAAAGTAATTCCCTATCTTTACTTACAGATGCATTTCATATTGTTACAGATATTTTAGCTCATACAATTAGCTTAATAGCCGTTAATGTTTCTCTCAAGAACCGCACTATGAAATACACATTTGGATTTCTTAGGGTTGAGATAATCGCTGCATTCATCAATGCCATTCTTTTGGTATTACTATGTGGATTCCTGCTTGTTGAGACATTTGAGAGAATTATGGAAACTCATACTATACATGCAAATGAAATGTTAGCTTATAGTTTGATAGGATTATTTCTAAATTCACTTTCAGCATTAGTCTTATTCAATGTATCAAAAACAAGTATCAATTTAAAATCTGCCTATATCCATGTTCTGGGAGATTTATTAGGAACTGTTTCGGTTGTTGTTGGTGCTATTCTCATTCGAATCTTCGAGGTAGAATGGATTGATACGTTTTTTAGTTTCTTTATTATCGTAATCATTGGAAGAGCAACCTATGGGCTTATTAAAGATTCAATCAAAAGCTTAATGGAATCTTCGCCTGATACACATAAGCTAGAACATATTCTTTCTGATATCAGAGCAAATCCTAAGCTAAGTAAAATATTGTCATTCCATCATTGGAGTTTAACGAATGGAGTTGAATGCATCAATCTCCGATTATTACTAAAAGAGAAATCATCTTGGGAAGTAGTAATAACTGGAACTCATAAACTATTAAAAGAAAAATATGGAATCACTCATGTAAATATAGAAACTGCTACAAAAGAATCTGATGCTCTTATTAAATCTCTGAAGATCAATCGCTCAGCTATTCATTTGCATGGCGGACACGGTCACCACCATCATTGATTTTAATTGCTGTTTAGAAGTAGAATTTTAAATAGATTCCATTCAGGATAATTAATTACATTATCTAGATAGATTTGAAGTGATTCAAGCACAGAAACTCCCCATTTTAGATCTTGTGAGTTTATATCAAATCGACTGCTATCATGGAGTTTATCTGTTATTAAATTTATTTCATTTTCAAATATTTGAAATGCTTGTTCTAACTCATGAGGAATTTTTAATTCAATCCGTATTCGATCAATAAAACCTAGCAAAATAAATTGTAATGAAAATATTTCTAATAAGCGTAAAGACTTAGCATGCTTACGATAATCAATTTCAAGTTTTATTAATTTAGATTCAGGTATTTCATGAAAAATAATTTCTGCATGTGTAGCTTCTTGGGCATAGTTTAGGTCAAATGGGTTCACTTCCAAGCCCGCAGTATTCAAAGGAACAAGATAAGAATTATAAATAAAATTATCTTTGGTTACAATTAAAAAATAATCAGGATTCCTTCCATTCGTTGCAAAGCCCTTATTTCCAACTAAAACTCTTCCAGAATTTGTTTCGATGAAACTAGTTTTAATATTCTTTATTCTTCCCTGCCAGCCTTTCTCAGAGACAGCCATAGAAAATATTTTATTTCCATCGCATAATTGATCTAAAAATATTTCTTGCTTAGCTATTGCTAACATATTTCCACATAAATTTACTTCTGGCATAGCAGATAAAGCGATACCTAGTCCCACTTTATCGATAGACAGAGCTCTAATCTGAGTTAGAAAGTCTATATAATCTTTCGCAAGATTAGATTTTAGATGAACAAAGAATTTTCTTTCTGCCAAAATAGGTGAAAAATTCTGGAACCTAGAGTATACATGGGTATTTTCGAAACTCTTTAGTTTAGTTTGGAAAAATTTACGATGGGACTCGAGGTTTTCCAGACTCATTTCTTTTTCTTCTTGCTTGCTACTTTTTTTACTGGAATCTTAACATTACCCTCGGATTCTAAAATGGAGTTCAAATATACACCAGTAAAAGAATTCTTAACCTTAGCGATTTCTTCGGGAGTTCCTATAGCTAAGACTTCTCCACCACCATCTCCCCCTTCAGGTCCTATATCTATGATATGATCTGCCGATTTGATAACATCTAAATTGTGTTCGATGATAACCATGGAGTTTCCTCTATCCACTAATGAATGAAGAACGTTCATTAGCTTTTGGATATCATCAAAATGAAGACCAGTTGTTGGTTCATCTAAAATATATAATGTCTTACCTGTTGGTCTCTTTGAAAGTTCGGTTGAGAGTTTGATTCTTTGAGCCTCTCCACCAGAAAAAGTTGTAGCCGGTTGACCTAGTGTAATATAACCAAGTCCAACTTCTACCAAGGTTTCTAGTTTACGTCTAGCCGATGGAATATTCTCAAAGAAGACAACTGCATCTTCCACTGTCATCTTTAGGATCTCACTAATATTTTTACCTTTGAATTTAACTTCTAAGGTTTCTCTATTGTATCTTTTTCCTTTACAAACATCGCAGGTAACATAAACATCTGGTAGAAAATGCATTTCGATTTTTAAGATTCCATCTCCTTGGCATTTTTCACATCGTCCACCTGCAACATTAAAACTAAATCTACCAGGATCATAACCTCTTAGCTTTGCTTCTTCCATATTAGAAAATAATTCTCGGATGGGAGTAAATAATCCAGTATATGTAGCTGGATTAGATCGGGGAGTTCTGCCTATGGGTGATTGGTCTATATTAATAATTTTATCAATATTTTCTACACCAGTGATTTTCTTGTGTTTGCCTGCTATGGTTTTAGTTCTCATGATATCATGAGCGAGTTTATTGTAAAGAATCTCGTTTACTAAGGTTGATTTTCCCGATCCAGAAACACCCGTTACAACAACCATCATACCCAAAGGAAATTCAACATCTAAGTTCTTTAAATTATTTTGAGAGGCTGACCAAACTTTTAAATTATTTCCATTCCCAGACCTTCTTGTCTCAGGTCTGCTTATAATCTTTTCACCCTTAAGGTATGCTCCCGTAGTGGACTTAGGATTTTTTTTAATCTCATCAGGTGTTCCAAAGGCTACAATGTTACCTCCATGGACACCAGCTCCAGGCCCCATATCTAAAATAAAATCAGCCTCTTCCATCGTCTCTTTGTCGTGTTCGACAACTATGACAGTGTTCCCTAAATTTTTTAAATTCTTAAGGGTATTGATTAGTTTCGTATTATCTCTTTGATGAAGACCAATAGATGGCTCATCCAATACATACATAACCCCCATTAGTTGAGATCCGATTTGGGAAGCGAGCCGTATTCGTTGCATTTCTCCACCTGAAAGTGTTGAGGCGGATCTTGATACATTTAGGTAACCCACACCTACATCCCTTAGGAAGGTTAATCTCTGATTGATTTCTTTTAAAATGGGCTCCGATATAGGAATATTTGAACCTTCAAATACTAAACTCTTGGAAAAATGAAGAGCCTTCTCAATAGACATTTCTGTAAATCCATCTATTCCTATATCCTTTATTTTAACAGCTAAGGCACCTGGACTCAAACGCTTTCCCTTACAAGAAGGACAAACATGATTCGTCATAAAACCTTCATACCACTGTCTCATAGAATCTGATTTAGTTTCTTTATATCTTCTAGATAAATTAGGAATAACTCCTTCGAAATTTCTGGAAAATTCAAAATGAGAATTTTCCTTCCGAAAGTCGTAATCGATTTTAATATCTTCATCGCCATAAAGAATGACTTCTTGAATTTTTCGAGAAAGCTTATTCCAGGCTGTAGTTGGATTGAATTTTAACTTTTTCGATAAGGCTTCTAGGGTTGCCATAAACCAATAGCTATTGGATTTTGCTCCACCCCAGGCTTCTATTGCTCCCTCTACCAAACTCAAATTTTCATCGGAGATGATAAGATTCTCATCAAACTCAAGTAAGGCTCCGAGACCATCACAGTTCTGGCAAGCTCCATGAGGAGAATTGAATGAAAATAATCTTGGAGTTAACTCTGGCAAGGTAACATCATCGCAGTTAGGACAGGCTAATTTCTGAGAATAAACATGGTCTTTTGTTTCGTCTTGGATAACAACAATCCCATCAGATTGCTTTAAAGCAGTTTCAACAGAATCTGATAGCCTAGATTCAATTCCATCTTTTACAACCAAACGATCTACAACGATATCTAAATCGGTTTTAAAACTTTTCTTTAAAACAATATCCTCATCTAAGGTTTGGATTTCGCCATTGATTCTAACTCTTTGGAAACCGTCTTTACGAGCTCTATCCAAAATATCTTTATGCTCGCCTTTCTTTTGTCTTAAGATTGGTGCTAAAATTTGAAGCTTGGATCCATTAGGAAATAATTTAATTCGATCTAGTATTTGATCAACGGATAAAGTGGAAATCTCTGTCCCACATTTAGGGCAATGAGGTATACCAACCCTTGCATAGAGCAGACGAAGGTAATCATAGACTTCCGTTACAGTACCAACAGTAGAGCGCGGATTTCTCGCAGTTGTCTTTTGTTCTATGGAGATAGCAGGACTTAGACCTTCAATAAGATCCACATCTGGTTTTTCCATCTGTCCCAAAAATTGACGTGCATAACTAGAAAGACTTTCGACATATCGTCTTTGCCCCTCTGCATAAATTGTATCAAATGCTAATGAGGATTTTCCTGAACCCGAAAGGCCTGTAATGACGACCATTTTGTCTCTTGGAATATCTATATCGATATTTTTTAAATTGTGCTCCCTAGCTCCGCGTATTTTTAAAAATCCTGCCACAATCATTTTCCTCTGGTTCCAGTCTGTTTTACACTAGCTTTCTGGAAACCTTTTTCGTAGGCTATCTGAAGAGGTTTTAGTCTTGAGATATTTTTTTTCCCTTATTTTTCTTCCCATACGACTTTTGTTTTTAGTTTATTATTTCTTGAGAAATTCATTTAATAAAGGAAATCATGTATATTTAGAAATTCCTTCATCATTCAATGAATCTCAAAAAAGTTTTCTTCTACGAAAAATCCAAGGAGATTCTGCAGATTCTTTTTTAATAGAATTTTTATCTGAACTAACTTTAATTAGAAAAGATCCAAGGGTAAAATACCTAAGTCTGCTGATTCCTAAAATTGAATTAGGATTTTCTGAAATTCAAACCATTTATAAAGAATTAGATCGTTTAAAGAAAAATGGAGTGAGCATTTTTGGCTACAGTGAAGAAGGAGATATCAAGTCTTTGTATCTACTTTCCATCTGTAATAAAAGATACAGCTCAGAAACATCGGAATTTACATCACTGCTTCCCTCAGTTGATTCCATGTTTTTTGGTGAACTAGCCAAAAAGTGGAAAGTTAAAGTGGATGTTTATAAATCAGGTGCATACAAATCTTTTGGAGAAATGTTTACGAGAAAAGATTTTTCTAAAGAAGCAAAATCAAATTTAAATATTTTAATACAAGACTTAAAAAAAGAAATTGTAGATACCATTCAACTTAACTCTAGCTTAAATGAAAAAATTCTTCAAAAGCCTATTCTAAATGCTAGTAACTTGAAAGAGATAGGCTTTTTCAATGAATTATTAGAATATGAAGATTTCCATAATAACTTTTTAAATACTAATCTAGATGAACTTGCAATAACTTTAGAAAATAATTGGGAAAAATTAAACGATGATAAAAAACAGCAAGCGGATTCTAAAGAGTTAAGTATAAAACTAATTCATTATCGAGATAGAATTTCCAATTTCAAAATTTTGAAACCTAAGAAATCCATAATCGCAATATTACCTATGAATGGAGAAATTTCAGAAGGAGATAGATCTGAAACAGAGATCAAATCAGGAGTAATCGAAAGACATTCTACCATTAAATTATTGAATGAGTTAAAAGATAAAAAAAATCTAAAAGCCTTAGTTCTTTCTATAGATTCTCCAGGTGGATCAGCTATCGATTCAGAAAAGATTTATCTGGCTTTAAAAGCTTTTGATAAAAAAATTCCAGTTTATACTTATATTTCAAACACCTGCGCTTCTGGTGGATACTATATAGCTTGCAGTTCCAGAAAAATTTATTCCAACTCAATTGGAATAGTTGGAAGTATTGGAACAATCATGATGCGATTTGATTTAGAAGGTTTATATAAACATTTAGGAATAACGAAAGACAGGATTGGATTTTATCCACATAGAGAGATCTTTACAGATTCAGGTAAACTTTCCAAAGATTCAATAGTATTTCTAACAAAAGAGATTCAAAGAGTAGAAAATTTATTTCTAAAAAGAGTAGAAGACGCTCGAAAAGTTGGAACAAGCACCCTATTAAAGATGGGTGGCGGTAGAGTATTTTCTCCCAAAAAATTCATAGATCATAAGTTAATTGATGAGAATTTATCTTTGATAGAAACTTTAGAAAAAATCCAAGAACAACATTCAATATTAAAACCCCAAATAGAGTTTTTAGCCCCTAATTATAACTTAAAATTAGCAATTCGAAAATCGATTCCATTTGTAAAATCTTTACTTAAATCTGATTTTAGAACAATAATAAATATCCTTTTGAAAAAATACAACAAGCATCCTGAGAATAAAATTTATTTTCTAAATCCTATCGTAGCTTCTCTTCAACATTGGATAAAATAAAGGATTTCTATTTTTTTTGTGTGATATTATAGGAATAAATCTTCTAATATGAAGAATTTTAAAATATCTAGATTTGAGATCATCTGATTATAAATATGCCTAAAAAAATAATTTCATTTAAGCGACTTATCTGGATAGTAATAGTCGTAGGTAATATTACTTTATTATCTTTGTGCTTGTATGTTTGGTCTGAAATTCAAAAAAGTCAACAAAACGAAATAAGACAAAATTCAATTGAAATAGCTAATGAAATAATTGTATCTAGCGATGAACTAACACGACTTGCCCGCAACTATCTAGCAACAGAAGAACCAATTTTTAAAGAAGACTATATATCCACTTTAACAATCCAGAGTGGAGAAAATCCAAGACCTATTTTATATAAAATTCCTCATTGGGATTATCAAACAGAAAATTTAAATTTAGAATCGAGGAATATTCCTTTTGAAAAAATTGTTGAATTAGGAAATTTAATTGAATTCGAAAAAACTTTAATTAAAGAAATCACTAAGCTATCTGATAAACTTCATTCATCTGAAACAATAGCATTCGAAGTTTATGAATCCAATAAAAACTATAAAAATAAAGCTCTTGGTTTACTTTATAATAAGGAATACAGAAATTTAAAAAAGGAATTGATGGGAAAATCCCACAGACTTTATCAAAGTATTGAAAGACGAACCAAGAATGATTTAGACTTTTGGTCTAAGTTAACGAATGTACTAAGAAATTTATTCTTTTTATTTATACTAAGTCTATTTATAATTTCTACTTATTTATACTTTGAACTCAGATCTATCTTGGGTGATAATCCATACAGATTGTATTATGCGATAGAAAGTATTGGCAATGGAAATTTCAATTCTGAGATCACAACAAAAGATGAGAAGACTTATAGTATACTTAAATGGCTTTCGATTATGCAAAATAAATTAGAACAAGCAAGCATCGAAAGATCTAAATTCGAAAAAACATTAATTGCTAAAGAAAATTTCATTCGCTCAGTAACAGATATTTTTCCTGGTATGCTAGGATATTGGAATAAAAATTTAATTTGTACTTACGCAAATTCTAAATATTTAGAATGGTTTGGAAAATTAAACAATAATATAATTGGCGCACATATTATTGATGTGATAAGCGAAGATACTTACTATAAAAATTTACATTATATTAACAAAGCATTAGCTGGAGAAAAAGTACAATTCGAAAGAACATTAATTAAAGCAGATGGATCAACAGGCTATACTCTAGCTCATTATATCCCAGATTTTAATAATGAGGGTAATGTTGCTGGATTCTTAGCAGTAGTGACAGATATTACTGAATTAAAAGAATTTGAATTGAACCTAAAAGAAAATAAAAAACATTTAGAATATGTATTGGATAATCTACTAACAGGAATAGTTCAAATTAATACTCAAGGTGAAATTATCTATGCTAACAAAGCAGCAGAAGATATTCTTAATATAGAAAAAAATATTATCAGTGGTTTATATTTCAATAGTAAAGATTGGCGGCAAATAGACGAAGAGAACAATCCCTTTCCTCAAGAAAAACTTCCATTAGCTATTGCTTTAACAGAAAATAGGGTGGTTACAAATATTGAACATGGCATAATTGACGACCACGGTAATTGGAAATGGTTGATAGTAAATGCATATCCTATCTACGATTCAAAAAATAATCTAATTGGAGGTATTGCAAACTTTTTAGATATCACTCAAAGAAAACTTGCAGAAAGGTCGCTTATTCAAGCTAAAAAAGTAGCTGATACAGCAAACAATGCAAAATCAGAATTTTTAGCAAATATGAGTCATGAAATTAGGACACCCCTAAATGGTATTGTTGGTTTCTCTGATCTTGTCTCTCAGACTGAATTAAATGAAGAACAGAGCTTATTTGTTAACTTAATTAAAAAATCATCACTAACCTTACGAAATCTTATCAATAGTATTTTAGATTTTTCTAAAATTGAAGCTGGAAAATTTGAATTAGATTATCAAAATATTCATTTGAAACAATTTATCCAACAGACTGTCGATTTAATCAGGTACCAAATTGATGAAAAAAACTTAAATTTCATACTAGAGTTTAATGTTCCAAATGAAATACAGATCCTTACTGATGAAATAAAGCTTAGACAAATTCTGATAAATTTACTAACTAATTCTATTAAATTCACAGAAAACGGTTATATTAAAATTACAATCAATTCAGAAAAGTTAGAGTATACGAATAAAGAAATGTTAATTTATTTCAGTATCGAAGATTCTGGAATAGGAATTCCACCTGAAAAACATAAAGATATCTTTGAAGCTTTTTCTCAAGCAGATTCCTCAACTACAAGAAGGTATGGCGGAACAGGACTTGGTCTAACAATTTGTAATAAAATTTTAAAATTATTTAATTCCACTTTAGAACTTACAAGCCAAGAAGGGATTGGAAGTAAGTTCCGATTTAAGCTTAAGGCTGAATTTGCTATTAGTAAAGAAAAACAAAATATTGAAGTTAAGAATAAAAATATTTCTACTAATGATAAACCATTAGATGAGTTAGAAATAAAACAATCAAGTTTATATGATTCCTTTAAGATTTTAATTGCTGAAGACAATTTAATTAATATGTTACTAACGAAATCTATAATTAAAAAGACTCTACCAAATGCTACTATACTGGAAGCAGTTAATGGTAAGATAGCTATAGATATATATCTAAGAGAAAAACCAGATATAATATTTATGGACATACAAATGCCCGAAATGAATGGCTATGAGGTTACTACTGAAATAAGGAATACCATCAAAGACAATTTAACGCCAATAATAGCTCTAACCGCAGACAACTTCTCTCTAGATCGAGAAAAATGTTTTCAAATTGGGATGAATGATTTCATAGGTAAGCCAATGGTTAGTGATGCTGTTGAGAATTCTTTAAAAAAATGGTTAATTAGAAAATAGATTTTAAATTATTTAACTAATCTTGTAAATACACCATCCCATCCTATTGGTGGAGGCTGTTTATAATATAATTTACATCTGTTAATTAATAATTGACAAGCTTTATCATCTTCACCTTTAATATGGATCGCTGTTTCAAAAAGATCAATAGCTTCTGACCATTTCATATTTTGATACAAATTAAATGCATCTTCGTAACATTGAACAAATTCATTTTCGTGAGAACTGCTTTGTCCAATTTGATTTCTTAAAGAATAGATTAACAAAGGTTTATCTTTCCCTTTAACTCTAATAGAATCTAATTTCCAAAAGTCAAAATTATCCTTACAAGAATTATAAATATTTTCAGATACTAAAATAGGAATTCCATAATCCTTGGCAGCAGCTTCCAATCGAGCAGCGAGATTTACAGTATCTCCCATCATCGTGTAGGAAGCCAAACTATCTGTCCCCATAAATCCCACTTTCGCTAAACCACAGTTAAGCCCAATTCGAAATTTCATATTCTGAGCTTTTATAGTATACTTATTTTCTATAGTCCAAGTTTGATTTAATTCTTTCATCTTAGCTACCATTGCGAGTGCAGTATTACAAGCATCTATTGGATGAGTTTGATTTTTAATGGGGGCACCGAATATTCCGACTATTGCATCTCCAATATATTTATCTAAGGTGCCATAATTAATCTTTAACTCATCTGTCATGGCACTAAGATATTCATTCAACAATTTAGCTAAATCTGTTGCTGAGAGTTCTTCAGAAATTTCAGAAAATGCCGCTACATCTGAGAAAAATGCTGTAATCTTCCATTCCCCACCTTCTTTTAAGGCTTCAATATCTTGTAATGCTAGTGAAACCACAGAAGGGTCGATTAAATTACGTAGAACGGAGTTGTATTTTCTTTTCTCAAATCCCTCCTTATAAGTTACGTATGAATAACCCAGAATAAATGAAATAGGTAGAGTCACAGTAAAAGGTGCGATGGGAATCAAAATATCATTGAGGTAAAGAATAAAACTCGATAAACCGATTAGAAAAAAAATTCCAAAAGGAACAATTATTCTTAATAAATTATTATCTGAAACCAAGAGAAAATATGCGATTAACAACAGAAAGATGAATGCAAAAAGATTTCCCCAATACATAGGAATTTCGAATAGGCTATGATTTTCCAGTAAGTTTGATATGAAATTTGCTTGGATAATAACTCCTGGAAATAAACCTAATGGTGTAACAACGTCATCATGTGTTCCTGGTGCTGTTGTTCCTAAAATAACAATTTTATTTTTGAAATTTTCTAATGGAATCAATAATTGCGATTCATCTTCTATAGTTCCTTCAATAATTCGAGAATATGTTTCTAACACATCACTGGCTGAATATCTTGGAATATTTTTAAGAGCATTTGATGAATAATAATAGGATCGAATGAATCCTTTTTGATTTATAGGAAATTCATAAAAATTTTCTTGCTTTTCAAGTATCAGCTTATCTTCATTAAATTCAAATTTCATAGGATCATTTTCGAAAAAAGCAACCATTGAAAGTGTGGGAAACATATAATCAGTCAAGGATACAATAGGAGCAAATCTTCTAAGAACTCCATCCTTATCTGGCATAACATTTACGACATGGATATGGGGAGCAGTCTCCCCAATTTGACCATTAGGGAATGAGGCAGATTCAAAATTAGCAAGCTTTAAAGTTTCATTTTTACCAAGGCTATACCTTTCATATAATTTAAAATACTTTTGACTTATATTATATTCATCAGCTCTAAAGGCTGCAGAGTGAGAAATATTTGGAAATATTGAATTCGCTAATACTAATGTTTCATCATCTTCGGAATTTTCTGTGAACAAAATATCATTCACAATGAAGTTAGCTTCTGCCATATTTAGAAATGCATAAATAGAAGGATAAATTGATCTTCTCCAGGGCCAACGTCCCACCTCAGGATTATTTGCATAATGAGCCAAACTATGCTCATCAATATCTAGTATAACTACATCCTTAGAGAACAAATGATGGTCAGGATAAATATATAAGGGAACATCAGATAGTTTTTTATTCCATATTTCTAGGATACCAAATGCTTCAAAAAAAAACAACAATGCAAGGGGAAATAAGATCGTTAAAAAGTAAGGAGTAATTTTATCTCTAATTTTCATAATGATTTCTTCGCCTGGATATAAGCCTCATCAGAATTCTTTAAATCACTAATTGAACCCATTGACTTCAAAATATTTTCTATTTTGTTTACTCTTTGTGAGGTAGATGGATGAGTTTTTAAAATAGAATTCTCATTTGGGATTTTGGATAAATTTTCTATATACTTAATAAAATTGTGAGGCAAGTATCCTAATTGTACCATGAGTTGAACTGCTGACTCGTCTGCTTCATACTCAGTTTCAATATCTCTCCCTTTTTCATAAAATTCTTCCTCGTAAGCCTCTAAGGCAGTCAAACTCGCTGTTGATACTATTTCTATGGAAGGAGTCGCAAGAAGAGATGATATGATTTCCAGAAAGGCATTGTCAGTTGCTATTTCACCGTGGTGGTTCAAGACTACATGAGAAATTTCGTGAGACAAAATTCCAACTAACTCAGATTCATTCTTAGTATTCTCAACTGCAGCTCGAGTTAAAAAAATAAATCCACCTGGACAAGCAAAAGCATTGATTTCACTGGAGTCAAGAATTCCAAAACGAAATGAAAGATCCTGTCTTGATGTTATTTGAGCTATACTTTGTCCAAGATTATTTAAATAAATCGTAAACTCTTCATTTTTAACTAAGCCATATTTTTGAATGAGTTTGGCTGCTAGAATTCTACCCATTTTCACTTCTGCCTTAGTCTCAGAAGGTAAGGGATTACTTGAAAAATCAAAAAAAGATGAATTTTTCGATTCATCAATTACCTGAACATTATCTAGAGATTGTTCTACTGAGGCTTGTCCAATATTCTCTAACCATCTAACTGAATCGAAATCAAAATCGCTACTAGCTCCTCTAAGGCGTAACTTTTCTGTTTCAGAAAGTCCTCTAGCAGCTGCAGTTTTTGTGAAATCAGAAGCTCTTTGTCTACCTAATGCTTGCTCATTGGATGAGTGAGTTGTTCCCAATTTAATCTGTTTACCTGGTGGAAATGCAGAGATAAATAATTTAGACACAAAACCTGTCTTTTCTCCATATCTGACTTGGTAAAATAACCCGGACTCTGAAACTTTCTTTAAGCTCGATCCTATATTCAAAGTGGCCCCTTGTGAATCTATCTTTGGTGCAACTAGTAATTTAGCTTTAGGACTCTGTACATAATATATTTCATTAGACAATAAATTATTTAAAACAAAAAAATAACTAAAAGCTAAAAACAATAAATCCTTGGCATTAGTTATTTTTGAAAACTTATTAGTCAACATAAATATATGGATATTGATCTATATAGCTTTAGAAAATTCAATTTATTTCTGTTATTTCTTATATTTTTTCACTGATGACCAATTCAATATTGACAGAATTAAACCTAATCTCTGTGATATCAGAATATGAATCGAAAGTTGATAATTTATTTCATAGTTTTTTCAACTTTATTCCACTGCAACTTAGGCAAGGATAAAAGTAACGATCCACTTGAATTACTTGCGCGTCTCCTCCTTCGTCTGAGTTTAAATGGTTCTGCAATTAATTCTGAATTACCGAGTAATGTTTCCGTTGCCGTTCCTAGATCCATACGTAAAGCAGATGCAGGACTATCATTTTCTGTTAAGCAAAAAAATACCAAAGATCTAAACACATTGCTCTCTACAGGAACAACAGGAATTGGGATTTTGCAAGAAGGTTCATCGATTATATCCAATATTCTCCAAGATTCAAAAAGGGATTTGGTTTTAGTCTCACCTGTCTATAGTCTTGCCAAAGCCTCACCTGGAGTTTGTATACCTGGAGGTAGGTCGAATACAACTATTGGCCAATTAGCAATTGATGAGATGATCAGTGGATTAATTCGTCTTGGTCTATCCCAGACAGAAGCAGAAGCACAATTAATATCCCTACAAGGACAAGGTGTACTTCCCAGAATCGGACAGTCTATCCCTACTCCAGCTATAGTTTATTTCCCTTCTACTGAAAAACCTTATAACCACGAAATCCGATTTAGCTTTAGTGATAGTATTTCTATTCCAAAAGCATGCCCTACCAATATCAATTCTAAAACTGCCTTTGATAAAACCATACGTTGGAAAGATGATAAGAGTCAAATTTTTAGCTTCATCCAAAAAAATTTAAAAATCTTGAATTTAACAATTACCGTTACTGGTTCATTAACTTATTTTACATCCAGTGGTAAGAAAGATAGATCCATTTTAAACACAAAATTAGTTACAAATTTTGGAAATAATAACACGAATGAAGTAACCAAAACTCTAACAGTAGAAGAATGCAACCAAGAAACAGAAGCGAATACTTCGAATTGTATATCCTTAAACTTCAAATCAAGAGAAAAAAAGTCTTCTGCTATAACTGTTGATACTAATATCAATGGTAGAACGGACAATGAAGGTGGACGTTCAATTACCACAATTAAAGAAACAGGTACTGGAGCAGCGGATGATATTGAAATATATGAAAGCTTTGATCCAGATGGGACAATCACTTGGTTGGAATACTATGAAGATGGTGTTTATACAGACGGATTTGGAACAGATGATGGGGATTATTTTTTCGATGAGAATGATCTATTTGATGGCTTCGTTGAATTAGTTTTAGATATAGGATGTGTCCCAGGAGGTATAAACGCTGATTGTATAGGTGAAAATGCTCCTGTTGATTTTTCTGATTATGATTTTTTTGTAATAGTTTATACGGGAGATGATCCCAATACCGATGAAGATTTAATCTTAGGCTATGGAGAATACGAAGACTTTGATCTGAGTGCTGATTATAATGACCAAACTGAAGTTGAAATAGTCTATTTCGGAGAAGAAGAAGACGTTCCTTTCTTAGAAGTTTGGCGTCTAGATTTCGATATAGATGATAATGTAATTTATGTTCAATTGAATGATACACTCTCAATTCTTTAATATATGAAAAAATACCATCATAATAATTTATTCTATACATTAGGAATTTACTTAGCTATAGTATTTTCATTTTTTCAATTACGAGCATCTGAACCTTATAATAATATAACAGGTTTTTATGGAGAAAGATCTCCAGGTCTTGCCGGTGCATTTACAGCTCTATCCGATGATCCATCGGGAGCTTATTACAATCCTGCTGGACTTGCTTTTTCATACAGAGATGGGTTTTCCATTTCGGCAAGTAATTTTAAAAATTCTGAACGAAAGTATATCAATATAGATACACCAGGTCAAGTCTACCAACAATCCCAGCAAAGCTTTGATCCAAATTTTGTAGGGATCTTAAAGTCTGTTGATAATTGGAAGTTTGGCTTTTCTATTGTAAATGCCTACACACTTAATTATGATAGAACAGATCAGGTAAATCTTCCTTTGATATCACCAACTATCAACCAAACTCGAAACACAATTAAAGAAAATAGCACTCAGATGTTGATAGGTCCGAGCGGTTCCTATCTCATAACTAATAAACTTTCTTTTGGTTTTACACTGTATTACTTGCAAGATGTTAAAAATTCATCCAAAAGCCAATTCCAACAGTTTTCAAATTCATCTTACGTTATGCGGTCTATTATAGATAATCGTATGACAACAGGATTACTACCAATTCTTGGATTCCAATACCAAGCCACTGAAAAACTTTCTTTAGGCCTAAGTATGCGAAGGATACTTGTAACTGGAGGAAACCGTCTTTATAATGAAGTCTATACTGATTCTCTTCGGGCATCTGGAGCAAATGCAGTTGATTTCATAGAAGGAACAAATAATCAATTCAACTCAGTCGAATCAGGAGTTATTACTAACAAGCCGAAATTAAATTCCTCCATTCCTGAGACATCAGAAGTAAGATTAGGTGCAGCGATATTTCCAAATTCTAAATTTCTAGCTTCCTTTGATATGATTTATACTACTGGATTTAAATCTTTTAAAAACCAAGATGAGATACAGGTCTTTGGGAATCGCACAAATTATATAGTAAATGATAAAGAAAATCGTGAGTTGACTCGAGTTTCGACTTTGAATTTTGCTACAGGAGTAGAATACTATTTAGTGGATACATTTGCAATTTCTGGTGGGATCTTTACTAATAATGCTAATACAAAACCTATTTCCTGGACTGAGTCTGCCATTGATTTAGGACTTCAGAATAGTTTTTCCAATCAGATTCAGTTAAGTAATGGAAATAATTCAATAACTTATAGAAATCCAAGAAGCGGTACCAATCCTAGAAATGAACATTCAAATAATAGAGGAATCAGTCTTGGGGTTTCTTGGGTTACTGCCAAATCATCTATATCCCTTACTTATATTAGGGAAATAGGTAGAGGTAATTCTCGAATAGATCCGAACTCTTTGTCACAAGCTTTTGAATATAAATCGGAAACTATTTATATAATGATTAGTTCTAGAAATTAATTATCTTTAAAATACTGAAAGCTATTTTTTAAAATACAATTTACTGCAAGCTTGCTTTCTTTAGCCTATCCCAAATTGTGTCTGCAAATTCGCCATCATTTGGTTCTTGGCAATAAATTATTTCAACTTTAGAATTATCACAGTCTAGTAAAAATTTATAGATACTACTCATATAATCCAAATTATTTTCAATTACTCGATCTAAAGACGTTTTATCATCAATAGAAAAACCAATCCTCGCTATAACTAGATTACTATAGTCTATTGATTTCAATTGATTCTTGGATTTTTGTTTTTGCATCGCTATGATTTCATTTAGAGATGGTATATATTTGGAAATAAATACTTTACCGTTAGGTGCGTAGTGGCGGTATTTCATTCCAGGACTGAGAATTTCAGAATTCATTGGGGATTCGATCTTAATTCCAAGTCTAGATTCTATGGTTTTCTGATCGATACTTCCAGTCCTAAGAAGTATTGGATTGCCTTTACTTAAATCCAAAACTGTCGATTCCATTCCAAAGCTTGGTTCCTCTGCTTGTAAAATACCATCTACTTTCCCAGAAAATTCATTTAAAATATCCTCAAACCTGGTATATGAAGGTTTACCTGATGGGTTAGCAGATGGAGCAGCAATAGGTCCTGTTAGAGCGATCAATTCTCTTGCTTTTGTATGATTGGGAATTCTTACAGCAACAGTATCTAATCCACAACTAAATAGGGATTCATTCTTTTTGTTTAAAACCAATGTTAGTGCACCAGGAGAAAATTCATTCAATAGACTTTCAGCAATTTTCGGAATAATACAGTTATTTTTAATTTGTTGCTTACTAGCAAAATGTACAATCAAAGGATTATCCGAAGGACGATTTTTTATCTTATAGATTCTTAAACAGCTTTCTTTATTCGTTGCTAAAGCACCGATTCCATATACAGTTTCGGTAGGAAAAACAACAATGCCCCCATTTTTCACAATGGAGGCAATTTCATCTACAGAGTCAGTAATCACAGAAGAGTTTTTATTCGTAGATAATGTCTTCTTTCAATGGTTTAACACTGGGAACTTCTTGTGGCTTGGCAGTGGGAAGTTCATTTACTGGAACAAGTTTGGAACTGGATTCTGAGATTTCTTTCTTAACTTGAGCATTCGGAATCTTATCCAGACTTGGTTGCAGAGCTTTATTCTCATCCAACTTCTTTTCCTTATCCTTTAATAAAGTCGATTCCACAGCTTTCGCAATTGTAGGTTGTTTCTCACGAATAGGATCTTGTGATTCTCGAAGTGTCGTATTCGTTTTGGATGAAGTTAATGTATTCAATGGAATTTTCTTAGCTTCGACATGCTTCTCGATTTTAGGTTGAGGACTAGCAATAGCTTTTTTGGATTTAGAATCTTTCCCCTTAACGGAAGGAGCAGAAGCTGCATCAGCAATTACTGTTGGTTTTTCATCTGCATACAAATCGTTTGCAATGGGAACTGGCGGAAGTTGGTTCGTTGCAAGAAGTTCTAAGTATTTATTTATTTCTGGATCATTATCAGAAATTAATTGCCAAAATGAAAATCCTGCCAGCTCATACTTTCTTAACAATGTCATCTTTTCTTCAAAAGCCTTGCGATTCATGAAAAATGCAACTCTATCACAACCACCTGCAGTATACCACATAGTTGGATCTTCATAGATTTTATTCTCATGAACAAATCCAAACTTACTTAAATTAGTCCAGCTTGTATTTCGATTTCCCTGGCTGAGGATAGTGGTAATATCAGTCGGTTGGTGGATGATGGGATTTAATGCTTTAATTCTTTTCACATCCGAATAATAAACTGACTTTGCCGAAGAATTGCAATTCAATGCCCAATCATAACCATAAGTTGGGATAGCCATATATAACTTTTCAGAAGGAACGCGTTTCTTCGCATACTTAATAATTTCTTTCAACCAGACATTAGGTGCTTGAGGGCCGGGTCCTGGATTTCTATATTTTCTAGGATGAAGTTCATAAGCCATAACCTTCAGGCGATCCACATGCTTACCTAAAAATTCATAGTCATGGGTCATTGGACCACGCCAATTTTCTTTAAAGTCAACTACGATGTCGTTTTTTAAACCTTTACATTTAGTGACTTTACCCTTAGGATTCGGAGTCTTAGGGTGAACAGCAACTGAAAGAAGTTTATTGTTTTTCTTCAATTCTTTGGAAAGTAAAACTATGAATTCTTCGAACTTCTCTTTCTTCTCACAGCTCATACCTTCGTAGTCGATATCAATACCATCATAGTCAAAGGTCATAACCTCATTTACTATGATTTGGATATGTTTATCTCTAATATCAGATCTACCGTTCATTCCGATATTTTCAGAGATCTTTTCTTTAGGATTTTCCCATCGGAAAATGGTAGGAATAATTTTTACTTTAGGATTGAGAATTCGAAGCTCAGCAACTCTTTCATGCTTAGATTTAGAACTCCAAGAATTAGCAAGTTCTCCATTATTGGTAAGTCCGCCTTTCATTGAATAAATAAAAGGATGAATCTCATCGTATAGATGAACTACCTTCTTCATAGCCTCATAATCAGAAAACCAGGTAGAAGATCGAATGCCACTTTTGTTGGAATCTTTAGTATTATTGGAACCGAGTCCATCTTCCTTAGAATCAGAAGAAAATAGTTCTTCTAAAACATTTTTGAATGCAAAGTTACTGGAAGAATCTTCAGATGAATCATACAAATCTGAATCTGTGGAAAGTTTGTTTTCCTCTTGGAAAGCTTTCACAACTCCATCACCCATGGAAGCATGGTAAACTTGTTTTGGATCTGATTCAGTCTCTTCCCAGTGGATAAGTCCTATACCCAAATAGAAGGAAAGAAGACATAAGAATAGCCATGAGCTAAAAATGAAATAGTATTTCCAAGAAACTTTTTCCTTGGAATTGGAATATTTGCCTTCCATTGGTTTATCTTCTGACATACACCGCGCCTAATAGTATCTTTTTATAATTATCGTAAGAATTGTCTTATCTAAGTAAAATAAAATAACATTCTCTCTTTTTTCTACTTTAAAGAAACTATCTGCCAGATAAAGTAAAAAATCATGCATCTATCTAAACCGTATAAACTTTTCCTTATTTTGAATAGTATCTTCCTTACTTTTCTCTTAATGGCGGAAGTAATTGGCAGTAAATTATTTACTTTTCTAGGATTTACGATGACTTTAGGTGTTATACCCTTCCCTGTAACTTTTATCATCACAGACTTGTTAAATGAATACTATGGACGCAAAGGTGTTCGATTAACTACAATTATTGGAATGGTAATGGTAGTGATAGCATACTTTTTAATACTAATTGGAATTGCGATTCCAGCTATGCCTGACTCTCCAGTCAATGATCAGGCTTTTGAAATGGTATTTTTCAATTCAAGTCTAGTCATTATTGGTTCTATCACTGCCTATCTTATAGGGCAAATGATCGACATCCAAATTTTCCATTATCTAAGAATCAAAACAAAAGGAAAAATGATTTGGCTTAGGGCAACTGGATCTACCATAGTCTCACAATTAGTGGACTCCTTCGTTGTAATTTTTATTGCATTTGGTCAATATCTTGCAATTGAAAAGCTATTCAATATTTCAATGACTAACTTCATCTATAAGCTATGCGTTGCGATATTGATCACCCCGCTACTCTATTTAGCTCACAACTGGTTGGATACCTACCTAGGAGAAGATGCGGACAAATTGAAACAACATGCAATGGATGGAAAAGAAAGCTATGGCAACACAATCGAAGCTGGATGAGGATTTAATATTTCCTTTACCTTTTGGTTTCCTAGTTTATTGTTTTTGGAAATATATTATTTCTATTTTTTTAGCTAAAAAGAGAAATAATTCTAATTTTAACCAAGAAAGTTCCCATTTAAAGCTCCAAAATTCTAGCGAAAAACTATCCTCTATTTTGCCATTACTCCCAACTAAGGTGATTGGCCACCGCGGAAGCAGAGCAACTGATCCTGAGAACTCTATGCAAGGCTTTCAGGTTGCTATGGATACTTCTGATGGACTAGAACTAGACACCCAAACTTGTAAATCAGGAGAATTGATTGTTCTTCATGACTCAAGCGTGGACAGAACAAGCTCAGGAAAAGGATTGGTTGCAAATTTCACAATTAGAGAATTAGATTCAATTCATTTAGAAAATGGGGAAAAGATTCCAAGACTTAAAGAAGTTTTAGAAAATTTTGCAGACAAAACCTTAATCAATATTGAAATAAAAAAGGAAATTTCAGAAGAGCTTACAAAAGCATCAGCCCTAGCAGTTGTAGAGTTAATAAAAGACCTGAATTTAGATTTAGAAAAGATCCTCGTATCCTCATTTTCACCCTTAGCCTTGTATTATGTAAGAAAATTCCAAGCCTCCATTCCTAGAGCGCAGCTAATTTCAGACAGGCGAACTAGCAAAGTTTCTGGCTGGAAAGGATCGCTTCTTGGTTCAAAATTTTTTGCAATTGCTCTTCGAGCAGATGCAATTGTTTGGGAAAAATCTTTTTTACTAGATAATCCCAAACTAATTTCAAAGCTTAAATCCCAAGGATTTTTACTTTATACTTATACATCCAATGAAGAAGTGGAATGGCGCTTTTTTCTAGAATACAAGCTTGATGGAATCATAACTGATTATCCAGCCAAAGCTAAACGTTTTGTACAGGATTTTTCTCTTTCATCCAAGAATTTAAAATAGGCCGAATCAATAGCAATAGAACTGCTGAACAAACAGCCATTACAACAAAAACACCAAAGAAAATCCTTAGAGAAATTTCAGACACCATTCCTGAAAATACGCCACCCAAATAATGGGCAACTGCATTCGAAAGAAACCATATTCCCATCATCAAAGAAGTTAGATGAGTCGGTGCAAGTTCGGAGACCATAGATAATCCCACAGGGGAAAGACAAAGCTCTCCTAAGGTATTGAATAAATAAGCTAGAAGTAGAAAGTGCATACCGGCAAATCCTTCTTCTGCAATCTGCCTTGCACCTAGCACCAAACAAAAGAAACCTGCACTCAAAAGCAAAAGACCGAAGGCAAATTTCACAGGTTTATCAGGTTCTTTGTTTCTTCTTGCAAGAGAAGTCCACATTTTTGCAAAAAGAGGAGCAAATAAGAGAATAAAAACAGGATTTACCGATTGAAATAGGGAGGCAGGAATTTGCCATTCTCCTATACTTCGATCTACATAACGATCTGCAAATAGGTTCATAGATGAACCAGCCTGTTCAAATGCTGCCCAGAAAAAAATGGAAAAGAAAGAAAGAACTAGGATAGTCTTAATATGATTCCATTCTACTTGAGTCAGTTGCCTTGCTCTAGGATTAAATTCTTTCTTCTTTTGAGGTTTAATTCCGATATGACTGGGCAATAATTTCTGTCCAAAATAAAAAACCAAGACTCCAATGCCCATACCAATTCCAGCAGCACCGAATCCATAATGCCAATCCATCTTTTCACCTAAGGTTCCGCAGATGATAGGTCCAAAGAAACCGCCAAGATTGATTCCCATATAAAAAATCGTATAGCCACTATCTCGCAGACTATCATTATTCTCATACAAGGATCCAACCAAACTAGACATATTTGGTTTGAAAAATCCATTTCCAAGAACGAGAAGGAATAGACCTAAGAAGAAGAATTCTATCTCTTCAAATGCTAGGCTCAAATGACCTAGTCCCATAAGAATTCCACCAAGTAAAATAGATCTTCGTAGACCAAGAAATTGATCTGATAGCCAACCACCAAGAATGGGAGTTAAATAAACCAAGCCTGTATAAGCTCCATACAATTGCCCCGCAGAACGATCGCTAAATCCTAAGAATTTAACTGCATAGAGAACTAGTAAGGCACGCATACCGTAGTAACTAAATCTTTCCCACATTTCTGTGAGAAAGAGTATGGGTAGAGCCTTAGGATGTTTAGAATTCATTTTCCTTTGACGCGGGAAATCCAAATCGGCTCTGTTACCTTAGCTTCTAAATTTGCAAAACGGGAGGCTACAAAAAGAAAATCGCTGAGGCGGTTTATAAAAACTATGGAACGAGAAGGAATGGAAACATGTTCCTTCGCTTCATAGACCATTCTTCTTTCGAGTCTTCGACAAACTGTACGTGCTTGGTGCAGAAAACTAGCAGAGTATGATCCTCCTGGGAGTACAAAATGTTTCAATGGTTCCAGCTTTTCTGTCATATCATCAATTTTATCTTCCAAATATTTTATGTCTGTTTCCTTTATAATGGGTATCAATTCTCCAGAATCATCCATCTTATGAAAGCCAGCTAATTCTGAACCCAATTCAAACAGTAAATTCTGTGTCCAAGAAAGACTCTCATGAAGTTTGGATGATTTAGGTAAAAAACTTAATGATAAACCTAAGATAGAATTCAATTCATCCGTCGTTCCGTACAATTCGACCCTAGGATCAAATTTTTGAACTCTTCCACCCATCGCTAGGGATGTTTCCCCTGTATCACCAGTTTTTGTGTATATTTTCATGTTTTCTCAGTATTTTAAGTATTTTATGGTTGCCAAATTCTTTTTTTACACTTCTTATGAAAGCTATAAGGTTTCCCATATCGATTATCGAACTTTGGGAGACCTTACTTGAATCACATTTTTCATTTTTTTTTGGACGGATCCAAAATTTTTACAAGGAAGTCAGCTTATGAAAATCAACCATAATATATCTGCACTCAGTGCCAATCGTGTTCTTAAAGAAACCAATAATGCCATGGATAAATCCTTGGAAAGACTCTCAACTGGTATGCGTATCAATCGTCCAGGCGACGATGCCCCTAGTTTCGCCGTTTCTGAAAGACTTCGAACTCAAATTCGTGGCTTAGCTCAGGCAGGGAGAAATGCTCAAGATGGGCTATCCTTTCTTCAAGTTACAGAAGGCTCTTTAGATCAGGTAAATGGAATTTTACAGAGACTTAGGGAATTATCAGTTCAGACAGCAAATGGGATCTATTCTTCCGAAGATAGACAATTAGTACAGTTGGAAGTATCCCAATTGATTGAGGAAGTCGATCGAATTGGAAAGACTTCTGAGTTCAATCGCATACGCCCATTAGATGGAAGGTTCTCTAGATCTCTAAGCAGTCCAATGATTCTTCACGTGGGAGCCAATCAAGATGAGAAGCTCTCACTTTACATTGGAACCATGAATGCCTCGTCGCTTAAATTGATTGAAGGCGAGAATAAATCCTCCCTTTCCACACCAGACAAGGCGAACTCTTTGATCAGTTTGATCGATGATGCAATCGGTAAAGTTAACAAACAAAGAGCAGATTTAGGTGCCTATTACAACCGTTTGGAACTCACTATCAATTCCTTATCTAACAATTATGTGAATATGGTTGCCTCAGAATCCAGAATTAGAGATGCTGATATGGCAGAGGAAGTTGTAGAATTTGTCAAAAACCAAGTTCTCACAAAATCTGGAATAGCTATGATCGCCCAAGCCAATAGCAGACCCGATCAGGTAGTAAAATTACTTTCGGATCGTTTTGGCTAAAACATAGGTCTTCATTTTACAAAATTTTTACAGGAGAAGAAAATTGAAGAAAATTACATTAAGTTTACTACTAGTTGGTATGTTAGTTACTAGTTGTTCAGAAAATGCTAAGAGATTAATGATGGCAACTGGTATAGGTTGTGGAACAGGTCTAGCATTTGGTGCAGTTTATGATGAAATGCAAAGAGCAAAAGCAGGTAAGGAAAGAAAAAAACTTGAAAACCAAGTATTCAATGTTTTTAAAAAGAAAAAAGCACAAAACAACGGTAAGATCGTAGGTTTAGCTGCTGGTTGTGCTGCTGGTCTTGGAACTGGTCTATATCTCAATATGATGAAAGAAGATATCAAAGAAAACTTTGGTAAAGATGGTATCGAACTAGAAGATGTTAAAGATAGAAATGGTGATTTAACAGCCCTTAAAGTTAAAATGGACGGAGATATTTCTTTCGAAAATGGTAAATCTGATCTGAAAGGTACTGGAAAATCTAATATTGACAAACTTTCGGAAGCTTTGCTTGCTTACCCAGATACAAATTTAAACGTAACTGGTCATGCAAACAAAACTGGTTCAGAATCAGTGAATTTGAAATTATCTGAGTCTAGAGCAAAAGAAGTTGTAACTATCATGGATGAAAACGGAGTTGAGTCATCTCGAGTAACATCTGTAAAAGGTGTTGGATCTGCAGAGCCTCTTCCTGGCAAGTCTCCTGCTGATGGTGCGAATAGAAGAGTAGAAGTAAGCATCCTTCCACAATCTTAATTCGATAAAAAAAGAGATAGATACTGAGTAGGTATCTATCTCTTTCTATTATAAATCAAAAAGTTTTAAATCAACAAGGCTATTTTAGCTAATCTAATTTATCAAAATCGATGTATCACAGTCTCAAAAGTTATATATAAATAACAATAAGCTGTATTCGTCAAAATAGCTTTATAAGCCTAGATTCTGTAAGCCACCCATTTCTTGGATTTTGTCTGCAGAACCTTTCTGAGCTGCAGTTAATGCTTTAGAAACGGCCTCAGCAACATGCTTTTCGATATTTTTCTTATCTTTAGAATCAATCAAGCTTTCTGCTATATCTAATTTCTTGATATTGAACTTACCATCCATAGTGCAAGTAACTTGGGCACCCTTTGATTCACCATTAAAATCAACTAAGAGTAATTCTTTCTCAAGATTCTTTACTTGAGAACGCATTCTTTTCATCTTCTTTAGATTTTCAAATTTTTCTTTTGCATTGTTAAACATAATGTCCTCTCACATCCAATTTTAGATTTGGAAGCTAACTGTCAATCGAACGTAGTAAAAGAAATCTTTATAAAATGGGGAAATTAAATAGGATTTTCTAAAAAATTTGCCAACTCTATGTCACGAGCGGGGCAAGAATCTAACAAAATACCATAGTGATTTTTATCTGAAATAGATAGGCATCTTGCATTAGGAATTTGATTTAACATAATCGCAAGACTCTTGTCGCTCACCAATGGTTTCGTTCCTTTAAGTGTAGGCTTCAAGGCACGAATGATTAAGGTCTTGGATAAAATTTCACGATAAGGAAGGTTTTTATTTTTACGAATTGTAAAAATCCAATTGGGAAAATGAACGAAAATTCGTTTTAACAAGCCAGCATTCGTAATAGATCCACCTAAACTTTGCAATTCGCTTTCGACAACATATGGGGGAATATTACAATGCCAGAGATTATCTTTCTTCTCAAGTTCATATAGCAAAAGATTTTCAAGATCCCTACTCCATTTGTCGACTAGTTTAGACTCTTTGGCTTCCTCTAAGTATGCATCTTTAGATTCAAAACTCTTTCCAATTCTTTCTAAGGAAGCACGAACCATTTGTAGATTTGTCCATTTATTTTGTAAGTCTGTGATCCCTGCACCATCAACTAATACCAATTTATCGACTAGCCATGAAAATTCTTTGGTAAAATACAATCCTACCCAAGCTCCCAGAGAATGACCTATGATATGGAAATTGTTCTCAGGAAGTTGGTCTAAGGCTAATTTTAAATCAGCAGCATGAGACTCAGCAGAGTAATCAATTTCTTCCTTACCGCTACCACCTCTTCCACGAAGGTCATAAGTATAAACTTTATGCCCTCGCTTAGAAAGAAATAAAGCAACTCTTTCAAACGAAAGTAGATTCCCTGTTAGTCCATGTATACATACAATGGGTTTTGGAAAGGAAATTTGCTTCGGTGAATATGATTTGAAATACAAACTCGAATTAGCAATTTGAATGGAAAATGTTTCAGTCTTAAGATTTAACATCAGCCATGAAATACTTTTTTAGGATTCATAATTCCTTTCTTGTCTAAACTGCTTTTCATTGCTTGCAATGCTGAAATACTTAGTTTGCCAAATTCCTTTTGGTAGAATTCTTTATGATCCATACCTATACCATGGTGGTGGCTGGCAGATGCTTTGTGTTTTAGAAATAATTCAGAGGCTATTCTTTTTAATTTAAACCACTGCTCAATGGGTTTCTTTGCATCTAGGGCAAATATTACCGTAAAATACAAAGATGCACCATTCTCATAAGAGTGAGAAATATGACAGAGTGATTTTGCCTTTTTAAATTGACTTCGAACTTTCGTGTGGAATTCATCTCGAATCTGTTCCAATTTATCGTAGGGAGCGGATGTCTCCATAGTATCAACACCAAACCCATATTCTACGATATGATTTCTGAGAAAAGGCATATTGAACCTGTTCTTGATCCAGTTTTTTCCTATGGAAGTCCCTGCATGAAATCCTTTGTGTTTTGAAATTATTTCTTTCAACTTCAATAAACGATGCTCGATGTCTGACTGATCACCTTCTAAGCCAATAATCAAAACGGACTTTTTATCTCTAAGTCCGTAAAGGTTTAAAACAAAATTCTGAATAGAATGCTTTAAATGGGAGAAAATTCCTTTATTTCCTAGAGTGCCTAATGTTCCAAACAATCTAGCTTCCTCCTCATCCGACAAACGCATCATTGAAGTTGGAATACCCGATTGTTTGATTTCTCGAATGCATTCTTTGCCTTCATGAAAGCTTGGAAAAAGTATACCTGTGTAATATCTCTTTTCTGGAAGCTCATGAATACGAATTGTAACCTCTGAAATAATTCCCAGTAAGCCTTCTGAACCTGCAATGATATGATTCCAATCTGGACCAGAGGAAGATGCAGGATAGTCGCCTGTTTGAATAATACCTGAGGGCGTGATTAATTTTGCAGAGACTAGCAGATCTTCGATTTTGCCATAACGATTGGATTGCTGACCAGCTGATCTTGCTGCAATCCATCCACCTAATGTAGAATATACGAATGATTGTGGAAAATGTCCTAAAGTGAATCCTTCTTTGTTTAGAATTTGTTCTAAGTGAGGTCCGTAGATTCCTGATTGAAAAGTCGCTGTTCGATTATTCGAATTTAAATTTACGAGTTTATTGTATTTAGTTAAATCTAAGGATAATATTTTAGATTGACCAGTACCTTTTGTAACTTCAACTCCACCGACAACAGAAGAACCTCCACCAAATGGTATTACAACTATGTTATTTTTATTACAATAATCCAGGACTTTGGTGATTTGATTTTCGGAAACGGGATAAGCTACTCCGTCTACGAAACTCTTCAAAAGGTTAAAATTCAATCTTATCGTATCATAATAACTGCGTCCAGCAGAGTGAAGGATTCTTTCTCTATCAGAACTCTGAAATTGTTCTTCGTCTAAGATTGCACTAAAGAAGGCAATTTCTTTGGGAGTAAATTTTGACTTGGAAATTGAAATGGAAGGAAGTGGAACCGATGGTGTAAAAACATCTTTTCCTACATCCATTTCTGTTCTAAGAAAATCAATGATCTCTGGCATAAGATCGCTCGCATAGAAATCTTCTTGGTAGGAACCCCAGCCATTCCATCGGAGGTTCTCACGTGAATAATCCAAATCTGGTTTGAATTCATAGTAAAGTTTAAGCATTATAGTGCGATAACCTCGTTGGCTAATTGATCAAAGGCCTCCCAGGCTTTTGATTTTATTTGTAATTTTGATCTTTTTTCCGATTTAGTTTTGATACTTTCACTTTTGGGAATTGGCGAAAGGGTTTTAAAATCTTCTAAGGATCGAATTCGATTTAGAAGATCTATGTGTTTATTCGATTTACCAAACATAGAAGGGACAAAGCAAATTGTATGTTCTTTGTTTGTAATCTCACGGGAATTTTTTATTTCATCTAACAAGAGATTCACTGCGCGTATTGCCCATTTACTTGGAGTAACAGGTACTAAGATAGTATCACAGGCAACTAAAGAAACAGTTAGCTCAGATCTTGCCGATCCAGGTGTATCGATTACAACATAATCATAATCCTTGTTTTCATTTAGAATTGTTCTTAATTTTTTTAAAATAGAAAAATTTTGAAATACTCGAGTAGTTAAATATGCTAAATCAATCGTTCCTGGAATTATATCTGCAAATTTGCCTTTGTGAATCGAACTAGCAAAATCAGATTCCCCAGTTAATAATTTAAAAATATTTCCTTTGTCTATATCTTCGGGACTAGAATTGGGTAAAAAATAATCAGTCAAGTCAGCCTGCATATCTAAATCGATTACGAGAGTTCTACCTTTCCGCGAAAGAGCCTCTGTGAGAAAAATGGAAGTTGTGGTTTTGGCTGAGCCACCTTTAATATTTGAAACAGTAAATATTTTCATAGCTAAGTACCCTAGATTTAGGATTGTAGAACGATTGTCAATTTTCTTTGTTTTTTTCTTGAATCAGCTACTCATTCACATTTATTGGAGTTTACAATGGCATTTGAAATCAAGTTTCGCATTTGGGATAAATCACTAAAGGAATTTATTTCCAAGGGTTTTACAATCACTCAACATGGTAAACTACTTAAATTCAACCAAGAAATAACTAATCCAGAGAACTACATTTTGCACCCTTTCTCAGGAATGTTAGACAAATACGATAAAGAAATTTATGAAGAAGATATTATTGAGCATACAGTTGCCCAGTCGGGAAATATTTCTCAGATCGTAGGAATTGTTCGTTATGATTCGACAAAGGCATTATTTTACCTTGATGATTTGAATAGAACTGCCCTCTCTGATCTTTTCTCTATTCGAAAAATTGGGAATCCTTATGAAAATTCCGTTCTCTTTGATCTTTATGTTAAAAAGAAAATCTCCTAATCTTTTTTGGATCTGCGTTATTCCTTAGCAATTTTAATAACTTCCTTAAGCTTCTCAAGCATAAGGTCTATGCCCAGTCGGAATATTTGGAAGTATTTAAACCTAACTGAAGAAAATATCTTTCAAAAAGAATTTGGTATCTTCAATTACAACCAACCAAAGGAATTTCACCAAGAAAGCATAGCTTTTCGTTTACATTCATTCTGTTATTACTTTATCAATAAAAATTTTCCTAATTATAAACAACCCAATCAAAGAAAAGAAATAGAATCTTTAGTTTGGAATTTTTATTACCAACAGGCTTTTAATATAAGGACACTAAAGCCGGAATTTAAATGTTTATCTTCGAACTCAGAAATTTCTAATCACATCCAAATCAATTTTCAATTAGATGCAGATCTAGGATTCTTACCATTTAAATGGGAAACATTTTCGAAAAACAATTTAATTTCGATTGGAATAGATGAATATCATATCGGAAAAATTACTAGCTTAACAGAATTTGAACCTTCCGTAAAGAATTGTGTAAAAAACAAAACTCAGGACACAAATCGAAATGGGATTCCTGATATATGGTATAAATTTGAAAACTGCAAATTGATTACTCATAAAGAAGATTTCAATGAAAATGGAAACTTCGAAAGAAGATGCTTTTATAAAAATGATGGAATTATAGACTTCTGTGAGGGCTTAGGAGAAAAGAATCTTAGTCTAGCTAGGGGATACGAAGAGAAAGAAGAATGGAATCAATCTATTTTCTATTACAATAAACTAATAGAAGAATACAACTCGGAATTCAAAGGCTACAGTAGACATATTTGCGAACCCAATTATAAAATTTTGCAATTCCATTATAATTTAATGAATTATGCAACCTTGAATGAAAGATATAAATCCTTAAAATCAAATCCTTATTGTAATAATTATGTAAAGAAATCACAAATCTTTCTTGGATTTATCAACCTGTATTCACTTCACAACTGGTCGGATGGTGTAGATCAGTTGGAAGAAGCCAACAAAACTTATAAGGAAGAAAAAGGTTGGGATTCTATAGAAATCAATTTAGCACTTAGCTATGGATATTTAAATCTGCAGAAATATTCTAGCTGCCTAGATTCTCTGCAAAAAATAGCAGGACGTCCCTTCAATCAAAAAGGTCGTTATTTTTACAATTATTACTTTGGTTCCTGTAAATTAGGAGCATCTGATTTTCAGGCAGCGCTACCAGCACTTCGAATAGCCTTAGATTCTGCAAAAGATTCCAATGAAAAAAGTATTGTTTATTTTAAATTAGGGATTTTATTCCTTTCTTCTGGAATTTCATCAGATCAAAAAAATAGTGAAAGATACTTCCATGAAGCAATCCGCCTAAATCCGAATTTGCTGACTGTGGTAGAAAAAGCTAGAAAGGAACACAAGGAGAGCAAAGATTTCTCAGATAAACCATAGAAATTACTTGTCAAAGGGTATGCTTTCCATAGAATTTACAAACAATGAAACCTTATACAACCATCAACCAAGCGATACTGAACTCCCTAGAACATTTTAAAAATACAAAATTATTCTTCGCTAAAACTTCTAATAAAGAATTCCAAGGTTCTACTTTGGGAATAGTCTACAACAAAGCAGAAAACCTAGGTTTAGCATTAATGGATCTAGGCTTAAAGCCGCAAGAGAAAGTTGGTCTTATGGCTGACAATAGAGTAGAATGGGCTATAGCGGATATGTCCGTACTTTTAAATGGAGCAGTCGATGTTCCCCGCGGGTCAGATTCTACTGCACAGGAAATCCAATATATCCTCGATCATAGTGAGAGTAAAATTTGCTTTGTAGAACATGAGAAACTTTTTCTATCCTTGAGTTCCATTCGTTCAAAAACTCAAGTTACTACTTGGATTATCTTAGATCCAAGCTATAAGCCCAAAGAAGAAAATGTCTACTGTATCACTGACTTAATTTTAAAAGGCGAATCTCTTAGAAAGGACAAACTAGCAGAATTGCATGCAAGAATGAATGCAACCAAGCCAGATGACCTTTTTACTATCATATATACCTCAGGAACTACAGGTTTACCCAAAGGTGTAATGCTTACTCATCAAAACATGGTCTATAATATGACTGAGGTTCCCACTATGGTAGGCCTCAGAGAAAATGATAGAGCCTTATCTATTCTCCCTGTCTGGCATATTTTCGAAAGAGCCATTGATTACTCTATGATGGTAGTTGGTTGTGCAATTTATTATACAAACATTCGAGATTTAAGAGATGATTTCCAAAAAGTAAAACCTACATTTATGGCATCGGCTCCAAGACTTTGGGAAAATCTCTATATGGGAATTAAGCAAAAAGTTGACAAATCATCTGATATACAAAAGAAAATTTTTGAAACAGCATATGAAATTTGTAAAGCTTGGAAGGATGGTGTAGACTACCTAGCAGGCAATAGACTATTGCAACACGAAGAAGATCTCTTCACTAAAGGGAAAAATACTGCTGTAGCATTAGCTAACTCAATCAATCTTTTCTTTCCAGCACAGGTTGCGGATAAGATCGTTTTCAAAAAAATTCGGGACGTACTAGGTGGTGAGTTACGTGGAACCATTTCTGGTGGTGGAGCTCTTCCTTCTCACGTTGATGAATTCTTTAATGTGATTGGAATTCCTGTTTATGAAGGTTATGGGATGACGGAATGCGCACCAATCATTGCGGTAAGATCTGTTGGAAGAGTAATCCAAGGCTCTGTCGGTTTTATGCCAAAAGGAACTGAAGTCCAAATTCTAGATGACAAAGGAAATTCTGTTTCTAAGGGAAAGATGGGAATCATCCATGCAAGAGGCCCTCAGGTTATGAAAGGCTATTACAAAAATCCAGAAGCTACTTCCAAGGCATTGAATAATGGTTGGATGAATACAGGAGATTTAGGATTTTTCTCTACTAATGGCACTCTTTCTGTCAGAGGGAGAGTAAAGGATACTATTGTCCTACTTGGTGGGGAAAATATCGAGCCAGTTCCAATAGAAAATATCATTACTGAACATGCCTACATCAACCAAGTAATTGTTGTTGGCCAAGACCAAAAGAACTTAACTGCTCTTATATGGCCCGACTATGCTAGGATGTCAGAAGCGGGAATGAATGTGAAAGAAGGTGATGATCTAAATACAAATAAAGAATTAAGAACAGAATTTATGGCAATCATCAAGAAATCTGTCTCTTCTGAAAATGGCTTCAAATCTTTTGAAAAAATCGCTGACTTCCGATTCTTGCCAAAAGCTTTAGAAGTTGGTGATGAACTTACCAACCTATTCAAAATGAAAAGAAACGTGATTATGGATAAATACGATAAACTAATTAAGTCTATGTATTAAAATTTCCAGAATTCAATATCTCTATTAATTAAATCCACTCTTTGCTGAATGCATCGCAGTGGATTTTTTATAGAAATTAATTTTGGCTGAAAAGTATTTGAAAAAAAATCTACTTCAAAGAGAAAAGAGACCTTGTATTAATCTAAGGTCTTGTTCAAAACTTCGGAGACAGTTACAAAATGATAGCCCTTCTTTTGCATAGTTTCAATAAACTCTGGCAAAATATCAATTAGCTTATCAAATTTTCTAGGACTTCCTAAATGCATGAGAATGATTGCACCATTCATTCCACTTTTATCTCGGTTTTCCCATTTATATAAAAAGTCTAAGGTTTCTCTACCGGTCTTATACAATGGATTTTTGACAACTTGAGGTTTTCCTTTCTCATTGTACCGGGTGAGAAATTGCTTGTAAATGTAATCAGGCAAATCCAAGGAACCAACAGAATTTTTAGACCACATGATATGATTTGAATAACCAAAAGATGCATGAGCATTTAGGATGAGTGAGTTTACTGCGCCATAAGGAAGACGGTAGTATTTTTTAAGTTTTTTATTTGTAAGATCTTCAAACTTTAATTCAACACGGAATAATTCTTCTGCCATTCTTTCTAAGGTTAGAACATCCTTAGAAAGATATTCTAAGACTCGCCTTTTCTTTTGTGAAGTTTCATGAATACTTCTTACATAATTGTAGTGACTCCAAGTATGGTTTCCAAATTCTACATTCCCTGATTTAGCTAGAGATCGAATGTATTTCAGATTGGAACTTAGAAAGAAGGATCCTGAAGTATCTTGAGCTCTTTCATTGGATAGAAAGATTGTAACTTTAATTCCATACTTTTGAATTAAATTATTAACATTTTTTAATTCATCTCCAGAAGCTAAGTCAAAAGTAAGTGCTATTTCTGGAAAATCAGTATTGCCTCGAGAGATATTATTCCCTTTATAATCTTTGGAAGCAGCCTCGATAATTTTCAGATTTTTCAAAACCTTTCTTTCTAAAGAATCAGTAAAAACTGGTTCTGAATCTTCAGAATTTTCTCGGATTTTAAGAGTTTCCTCTTCACGTAATTGTTCTGCATACATCAGAGAGTTCAGGCTGGATTCTAAATCATCTATAGTATTTTGCTTTAAGGCTAGATCTTCTTCAACTTTACTGAGTGAAAATTTTAAATATAAGAGATATATTCCAATACTTAATAAAAAAACTATAACAGAACTTAAAGCAATTCTAAATATGAGTGTCTTTATTTTATCGCGTAGTTGAGCATCCCTAGATATATCTTTAGATAGCTCATTAACTAGGTCTTGGACTTCTTTTTCTTCCAATGAAACCTCAGCTATGAGACAAGTTTGATAAACTTGCCTTTCTTTCCTTGACGGATCGTATATTCATTTCCTTTTTCTAAGGCAAAGGATTCATCGGAAATTTTCTCTTCATTCACATAGATGCCACCGTTTTTAATCAAACGACGACCCTCAGAGACAGAGGCCGTGAATTCAAATTTGTTAAGCAAGAAAGCTAGCTGTGGATTCTTCTCTTCAAAATATTCTGAACCAACTTGTACGGTTTGTATATCATCTGGGATGGAACGGTTTTTTGGATCATGGATACGATTCCATTCTTCAATTGCAGAACGGTTCTCATCCCTAGAATGAAGTTGGTCCATAATTGCTAATGCCATTTCAGTTTTCACAATCTTAGGGTGAATACTTCCTGATTTCATACCATTCTTCCATTCGTCGATTTTTACTAAATCCACATCTGTAAGAAGTTCAAAATAATTCCACATGAGATCATCACTGATAGACATTAACTTACCATACATATCGATTGAAGGTTCGGAAATTCCTACATAATTGCCAAGTGACTTGGACATTTTCTTCTCACCATCGAGACCAACTAATAGAGGTAATGTGATGACGCATTGAGGTTCTTTTCCATAGTCCCTTTGCAGCTCTCGTCCGACGAGTAGATTGAATTTCTGATCTGTTCCACCTATCTCCACATCTGAATCCATCATTACAGAATCATAGCCTTGGAATAGTGGATACATAAATTCAACAAGTGAAATAGAATTACCAGACTTATATCGTTTACTAAAATCGTCTCTTTCAAGAAGTCTTGCAACGGAATACTTAGCAGTTAATGCTAGAACCTCTTCCACCTTCATGGGAAGACACCATTCAGAATTGAATACTATTTTCGTTTTTTGCGAATCAAGTATTTTGAAAACCTGATCTTGGTAGGTCTTAGAGTTTTGTAATACTTCTTCTTTTGTTAGTTGCTTTCTTGTTTCAGATTTTCCAGTAGGATCACCTATCATTCCAGTAAAATCACCTAAGAGAAAATGAATCGTATGACCCAGGTCTTGGAAATGCCTAAGCTTTCTAAGCAGTACAAAATGTCCCAGGTGCAGATCTGGTGCCGTAGGATCAAATCCTGCTTTGATATTTAGAACTTTCTTCTTTGCAATCTTTGAGCTTAGTTCAGCCTCGCTGATTACATCAACCGTTCCTCTTCGAATAATTTCAAGTTGAGATGAAATGTTGTCTGTCACAATTAATCAATATAGTCCTTAAGTCGTTTTGATCGAGATGGATGTCTAAGTCTTCTAAGAGCTTTGGCTTCAATCTGACGAATCCTTTCACGTGTAACTTTGAATTGGTAACCTACCTCTTCAAGAGTCTGAGCGTAACCATCATCCAGACCAAATCTCATACGTATAACCTTTTGTTCCCTGGCTGGCAAGGTTTGCAGAACTTGGCGAATTTGTTCTGCTAGAATCTTGGATGCAGCATGATTCACAGGAGTCATGACATCCTTATCTTCTATGAAATCTCCCAGTTCAGAATCTTCTTCCGATCCAACAGGAATCTCAAGCGAGATTGGTTCACGAGCAACGTTCTTAACTGCTTTTACTTTGGCAACAGGCCAGCCTAGTCTTTCTGCTATCTCGTCATTGGAAGGATCTCTACCAAATTCTTGGACAAAAAGTCTAGTTTCACGAATTACCTTATTTACCTGCTCTATCATGTGAACAGGAACTCGAATGGTTCTAGCTTGATCTGATATAGCGCGAGTTATAGCTTGTCGTATCCACCAAGTAGCATAGGTTGAAAATTTATAACCTTTCTTATATTCGAACTTATCCACTGCCTTGATTAGTCCAATATTTCCTTCTTGGATTAAATCGAAGAAGTGCATTCCACGATTTGCATAACGTTTTGCAATAGAAACAACCAAACGCAAGTTAGCGCGAACTAATTCTTTCTTGGCTTGTGAAATTTCCCTTTCGCCTTTTATAATTTTTTCGCCCCATTCTTTTATTTCAAAAACAGGGGAACCAGCTTCTTGTTCCATACGTCGAAGCTTTCTTTCATTATTGCGAATATCTTTGATTACTTCTCTAACTTCATCGATATCAACGCCCATCATCTTTTCAATTTCATCTAGGTTTTCATTCTTTTCGATGAAACGATTGAAAGCTTTGATTTCTTTGACATCATGACCGTATTTCGCTTTGATCTTTAAGAAATGTTTTTCAATTTCCTTAATTCGAAATACCATAGATTTGATTTTCTGGGAAATCTTTTGAATTTCTTTTTGGGATACACCAATATTTCGAATGGCTTCATCGATCTTGTTTGATGAGTTATCAATTTTTTCTTTTAATTCACGGAATTTTTTCGAATTCTCAGAATACTTTCTGATACGATTGGTTGCTTCATTAAAAACTTTTTCATCTTGTTGGATGATATCCATATTATCGAAAAAGTTCTTTTCTAATTTTTCTGCTTCATCTTGGTTGAGGGCGTACAGCTTGTCCACTTTAACCAATTCGTAGACGCGGATTTTTTTACTTTTGATTTTGGGAATTAATTTAGCAAAGTTTTGGCGAAGGATACTAGAACTAAGAATCGTTTCTTCAATAATTTTTTCGCCCTTTTCTATTCTCTTGGCAAGAAAAACTTCTGTCTCACCAGAGATAAGAGATACCTTTCCAATTTCTTTTAGATAAAGTCGAATAGGATCTTCTGATCCTCCACCAGCGGCATCTTTTTTCTTCTTAGCTGCTTTTTCTTCTTTTTCTTTTTTATCTTCTTTTTCTTTAACTTTAATTTCTTTTAGTTTTTCAGGTTTGGGAGGTGCAGCTACAGCTTGTTGTTGGATAGCTTCTTCTACAGCTTCTTTTGTATAATCTTCAACAACTTCAATTCCTAGCTCGTGTAATAATGTAAAGACATCATCAATCTTTTCTGAATTTAAGATTTTGTCTGGTAAGATCTCGTTAATCTCATCATAACTGACTTCGCGATTCGCTTTGCCTAAAGCGATAATCTTCTGAACTTCAGGCATTTCTTGTAAATTTTCTATCATTCCAAATCCTCTTTGTCTATAACATCTAATCTATCGAGCAATCTTCACAGAATTTCGTTGTGAAGCATTGATTTGTTCGATCTTATCTTTATGAAATTTAATCCAAGAGATGCGATCGAATTCATCCTTGGATGCTGTCTTGTCCAGCAAATAGCGATCTAATTCAGATTGGTGGTAGTATCTTTTTTGATACTGCAACAATCCTTCAAACACTTCGAATTGGTCTTCCAATCCGCCCATTTCTTCCTGCATCAAAAAAGGTGCATACATTTCACGAATTTCTTCAGGGATAGATTCCGTAGAAAGAAATTCAGCAGGAACAATAGTTTCGCCCATATGAAATTGCGTATAAAGCCATTCCCACACAATTACAGAAGAATCCTCTAAGAACTCTAATCCATCAACCTCATCCGCATATCGGAATAAATCAGGATGGGATACTAACTTAGCAAGTATGGTTCTCTCACATTCAATAGCACCTTTAGTAATTGGACGATTTACAACAACCTTACGAATTACCTTATTCTTATTATCGGAAATGGGTACTGCAAACTGTTCTGTGTTCGAGGTAAAATCTTTCCATAATGCAGAAACGGAAAGCCCTAATTTCTTGGCAGCTTCCCCAATAAATAGCTGTTGATCCGTTTGTTTTTCCCATTTTTTAACAAAAACAAACAAGGAATCAATAGCCGCTTTCTTTTCTTCGGGAGTCGAGCCTTGGTTCTTACCCAAAGTGGCATCTTCAATAAGAAATTGCCAAGCACTCAAGGAATCATCTAAATATGTTCTAAGTTCAGACCGGTTCACTTTACGTGAAAAATCAAAAGGATCTTCCCCTTCCTGCATACTTACTACTGAAGTTGCACATCCTTCTTTGAGTAGAATTTCAGAAGCTCTCAGTGCTCCTTTCGTTCCTGCTCCGTCTCCATCCATTACAAGTGTAACAGAATCAGCCAGATTTTTCAAAATTTTTGCTTGGTTCTCTGTAAAAGATGTACCCAAAGGAGCGATTACATTCTTAATTCCTCTGGTGTATAAGCCGATGGCATCCATGACTCCCTCAACTATAAAAACCTTTCTTTGGTTTCGAATCTCTTCTTGGGAAAGAAAAAGATTGTAGATCTGTCGACCCTTATCATAGATCAGCGAGTTGGGACTATTGATGTATTTCGCTTCTGTTGAATCTGGTCCAGTTGCAAGAGTTCTACCTGAATAACCAACGATTCTTCCAGAAGCATCCTTTATTGGAAACATAACTCGATTTCGGTAGAAATCATAGACATTTCCCTTATCGTTCTTTTTCAAAATTCCAAGTTCAATAGCCAGGTCTTCTTCGTAAGCTGAATGCAAAAGATCGGTCTTTAGATTCTGAAAGCCTTCCGGAGCAAATCCGATATCAAATAATTCTACTTCTTCAGGACTTAGTCCTCTTTTATCTAAATAATTGCGTGCATTTTGTCCGATGGAATCACGGAGGCATTTTTTAAAATACTCTGTAACCTTTTGATTTAAACGATAGGCCTCATCTTTGCGTTTAGCCTTCTCAGTGTCTTGGGGAGATTTTCCAATGTGCAGAGGAATGCCAGAAAATTCTGAAAGAATTTCCATAGATCTAACAAAGTCAACTCTATGGTAGTCCATCACGAACTTAAATAAATCACCAGATGCCTTGCAACCAAAGCAATGGTAGTATCCACCTTGGGGATTAACATGAAAAGAAGGGGATTTTTCTTTATGAAATGGACAAAGTCCAGTGAAACTTTTGCCCGCTTTTTTAAGGGGAACAAAGCGTGTTACATAAGTTTCGATGGGAACTTCCCTTCGAACTCTATCCTTAAACTCAGTTCCCGACATTATTAACCTAATGCCTGTAAAGCTTTTTTGACGGCGTCTGAAACTTTTGAACCGTCGATATTTTGTCCTTTAAAATTTTGCATTACCTTGCCCATCACCTTTCCTGTATCAGATGGCCCTTGGGCTGAAAGAGATTGAATTGCTTCTTGGATAGCAGCTTCTATAGTCTCAATGGAAACTTCTTGCGGAAGATAAAGTTCAATTACTGAGGCTTCTTGATCTTCTTTGGTAGCAAGGTCATCTCTGCCTGCTTTCCTATATTCTGAAGATGATTCCTTTCTTTGGGAAAGATTTTTCTTCAAAAGTTGAATCATAGTAGGATCAGCAAGTTCCTTGGCGCCACTTTTGGTTAGTTCGTATTGAATTTCAGACTTAAGCAGTCTGAGCGTAGAAAGATTAGGCTCTTTTTTGGATTTAAAAGCCTCTTTCATATCATTGTAGATGATTTCCTGGATAGTTGGCATGGTTAATTAGGGCCGTCTCCTGGAAGGAACGTTAGTTTTTCTTTGGAGTTGCGGAATTAGGCTTTGTCTTTTTTAGCAAAAAGTCTTCTTTTTTTGTCTCTTTTTCTTTTCGCTGCTTCAATCGCTTTTTTCTTAATAACACTAGGTTTTTCGAAGTATTCTCGTCTTTTGATTTCGCTCATAATACCAGCATTGGCACAATCTCTTTTAAATCTTCTTAAAGCGGCTTCAATAGACTCGCCTTCTTTTATTACTATTCCTACCATAAATGGGGACCTATCTCCTAAATTCCGTGAATAACCTATATTTTTAGGTCAAGTTTATTTGTCAAGTAAGCCGAAAACTTCCCGTGGATCAATTTCGATCTAAAACCAATTCCGACCAGACCTGCTTAAGATCGCTATCGGAGGTTACTTCACGAAATCTCATTCGGTAGTCAATGATGAGATGATGAACTTGGATGAATACATCTTCGAAACGTTCCAACACAATCTGCGATGTGCATCTTGGGGAAAATGTGAAAATCGAACGAGGACTTACATGAATGAAAGAATCATCCTTTTTTAAATGTGATTGCAAAAGAGTATGAACTGCCTTGAGAATTTCAAATGACTTCTGCATGCCCATATTCTCGAAGTATTTATTTAAATCTTGGATATAAAAATGCGTTAAGACACCAGTGCCTGATTCTATAAGTTCATTTTGAACCCTATGTAAAAATCTCTCAGAAATATCCGTAAATAAGGGTTCATAGATATTCTTCTTTCCACCTAAGGCAAAACCAAGATTTTCTATCAATTGAACGAATTCCTTCCATTTCTCAGCCGAGATCTCTGCACCCTTTTCGATTACAAAAATTAAAATTAATTTTGAATTATGAACGGAATGAATGGATGAAAAAATCTGAAAATCATGACCAGCAACACTAAAACTACCAGTTTGGATGCGTTTTTGGGGAGTATTTTCTCGGAATGCCTTATGCTTCCATTTTTCCAATTTAGCATTGATCTTGTCTAGATTGAGAAGTTGAAATCCCGATTGGTAGAGTATGCTATCTTGGTATAGAATCGATTGAAAAATACCGAGCTCCGCTGCCTTAAGTGCGATTGCCTTCCCAAAAAAATCCCAGGAATCATTATCCCAAGATTCTATAATTTTGAAATGAGGGTCTGGTTGTCCCAATTCTTGTGACAATTGGTCACAGATAGTTAAAAAGTCCTCTTTCAATTCATTCATACTTGTTTCAGATTTTCCTTTACCGAGAAGGTTTTTTCATTATTTTGGCATTACGGTCTAAGATGCAAGTAAAACCACAAGACAATCTCATTTCTTTATCACAGTTTTTAATCGAAGAACAATTAAAATTACCTTACGCTACGGGTGGTTTTACGGCACTTATGAGCCATTTGGTGTATGCTGCAAAAATTGTATCTCGAGAAGTTAGAAAAGCAGGACTCTTAGATAATATTCTAGGTAGCAATAGCACCCAAAACGTACAAGGTGAAACTCAGATGAAATTAGATGATTATGCAGATCGCATATTCACTAATGCACTTACTATCTGTGGGCATCTCTGTGTTATGGCATCGGAAGAACAGGAAGACCTAATCCATGTTCCAGAAGGCTATAAGTGTGGAAAATATACTATGGCGATTGATCCCTTAGATGGATCATCTAACATTGATTCCAATGTTTCTATAGGGACAATTTTTTCCATACACCGTCGCCAAGATATAGAAGCCAAAACTCCTGGAACCAAAGATGATCTACTTCAACCTGGACACAAACAAAGATGTGCTGGTTATATTATTTATGGTTCTTCTACCATGCTTGTTCTATCGATGGGAAATGGCGTTGTTGGATTTACTCTTGATCCATCTTGTGGAGAATTTCTACTTTCCCATCCGAATATGAAAATGCCAGAAGAAGGAAATATTTATTCTGTAAATGAAGGAAACTATAATTATTGGTCTCCTGAATTCCAAAACTACATTAAGCATATCAAGTCAATTGAAGACGATAAGCCAAGATCAGCTAGGTACATAGGTTCCCTAGTTGCAGACTTTCACCGTAACCTTCTAAAAGGTGGTATCTTCCTATATCCAAACGATACAAAGTCCAATAAATTTCCTAATGGGAAACTACGTCTTCTTTACGAGGTTGCACCTATGGCTTATATTGCAGAACAAGCTGGAGGAATGGCAGTTACTATCAAAGGGGAAAGAGTTCTCGATCTTCAACCAAATGATTTACATGAGAGATCGACTCTCATTATAGGATCGAAGAAAGATGTGGAGCAATTCTTGGATTTTATCTAATCAATTTAAGCTACCAAGGAATCATCAGCGATAGATTCCTTGGATTTTGGTAAAATTTAATAATCTGCATTTTCCTTACAAAATGTACGTTTTATTAACTACGTAAAATGACTCAAAAAACCAACATATAATATTAGATTTTTCGAATTATCTAGCTTATTTTTTACACTTTCCCTTCAAATAAATATTAAGAACACCTTAAGATTTGTTCTAAAAAAAATTGACTAAATTCATTGCATAAGGTATGAAAGGTTAATCCTGATTAAAAAGAGTGTTTATTCGATGTATAACGTATATATCTTTAAGAAAGCCAAGCAATTTATTTCCATATTCTTTGTTACTCTCTTGTTGTTTCAATGCAATGCAGCAAATGAAGCTGCCGACCGATTGTTATTTGGAATTACGGAGGCACAACCTGTTCCAGGGGTTACTGTAAATCTTGATACAGGAGATTACATCGTTCCAGAAAATCCAACAGCTGGAGTATTGAAATTTTCCTATGTATTGAATGCTGCTCCAGCATTAGACATTAATATTAATTTGGAATTGTCTACTGAAACATTAGTTGATGCGACTCTAGATAAACCTAAATTAACTTTCAATGCTGATAATTGGAATATCCCTCAACAGATTATAATTACGGGAATCGATAATTACGATGTAGATGGAAATCGAAATAGACTTCTTATCAATACGTTACAAACTGATGATCCTGAATACCAAGTTGTTACTCTTGATAATATTTCTATTATAGTAATGGATGATGATTCTTATTCGATTGTTGCAAGTCCAACGTCTATTACAACCTATGAGGCAGGAGCTCCAGCAACATCGACAGGGGCAACTCCTTGCGTACAGACATTCAACTATAGAATCTCAGCAAGACCAACTGCAAATGTCGTAGTAAATTTACAAAAGGTTGGAACTGCAGAACAAATAGATGAGGGAACTTTCTCTCCAACAACAATTACATTTTTACCAAGTGATTTTCCAGCGCTTCCTGCTGCACCTACTGCAACACGCACAATAACAGTCACATGTGCTGATGATTTTGCCTTAGATGGGAATGTTTCATATTCCATACAAGCAACATCTATTTCAGCGCCTGGTGATACAAATTTCGATAATCTACCAACATCTTCAGTATCAACCGTTTCTGTAACAAATGTGGATGACGATACACCAGGTGTTGTCGTTAAACGATCGGATGATCCAGCCATTTCACCATCTTCTACAAATATATCTCCTGATGGATCACTTTCAATTAATGAAAGTACCGCCTCAGCAGCAACGAGTGGGAATAGGTTCAAGGTTTATTTAAGAAGAGCACCAACAAGTAATGTAGTGATAAATTTAACTGTTACAGGGGTAGGAGCAAGTCGAATTGCAAGCATAAGGGACTTTCCAGGAAATAATGTAATAACGAGTTTAACTTTTACACCTGGAAATTATGCTACAGCTCAAGAGGTAACCGTACTACCCGTTGATGACCTTATTGCAAATGACAATACCAGTGCGAAGATAACACTTGCAACAATCACGGGAAGCAATGGATATGAAGGACAAGACCCTGCAGATGTAGATATTAACATAATAGACAATGACACACCTGGTGTAGAGGTTGTTCAGCTCAATCGAAATGTTATAGAATCCACTTTGCAGGATGCATTTTTCCGATTGAGACTTACCTCTCAACCAACAGCTGATGTTACCATTCAGATTAATGACGTATTCAATTCAGGTGCTTCGGGCATTGCAGTGAAACCAAGCACAAGACTTGGGACAGTGGACAAAACTAGTGTTACATTTACCTCAGCTAATTGGAATACCTACCAAGATGTTACATTCACCCCTGTGAATGACAATATTGCAGATGGGAATATCCAATTTTTAATCGAATTAAAAAATTGCATCAGTACAGATCCAAAATATAGTGATAGAGATGTTAGCCCAGATATCACGGTGAATTATACTGATAACGATGTTGCAGGTTTTGTTATAGTTGCAAATAACCAAGTTGGTGGTGGTACGAGTACTACTACTACTGCAAATTCTGCTACTACAATTAGTGGATTTGCTACTGATGACAGTGCAAGACTTGATCCTAATTCTTATTCAAGGTGGACGATTAAACTTAGAACTCAACCTCTTGCTAGTGTTGTATTAACCTTGGCTTCTAATTCCACAACAAATGATGGAACATTAAGTACTAGTACTTTAACTTTTACAACTTCCAACTGGAATACTCCACAAGAAGTTACAGTTACTGGAGCGTCTAATGCAACAAATGAAGGTAATAAAGAATATACAGTTTCAGTATCAAATGTTACTGGTGATGATGCTTATGCAAACGGCAATTTTGGTTATCGCACTGCAAGTATAGTAGCACGACCTAGTTTTTCTATATTTAGTTGTGATAATGATGTCAACAATGTAATAGTTGGTTGTAGAAGATCAGGTGGATTTACAACCTCAGAAGGCGGTGGTTCTGCTACACTTTGGTTTATTACAAAAGATGCTCCTACTGGAAATGTTTGTGTTCCTGTATCTAGTTCTAATACTGCTGAAGGAACAGTAACATCTCCTGCAACAATTACTAGTAGCAATTACAACACAATGACATCTGGCGGAAGCAATAAGGTAGTTGCAACAGGTGTCGATGATGGTAGTTTTGATGGGAATACAGCTTATACATTAAATATAGGCGTTCCAGATTCATCCTGTGGGTCTGCACCCTATGCACCGTATACGTCATTTGACCCTCCCAATGAAACGATACGAAATGTTGATAATGATCAGGCATTGGTATTCAACGCGCTTCAAAATGCTTCCGAGTCGGGAACACAGGGTCAATTTCAAGTTAGATTGGGTTCTGCACCTGCAGCTGATGCAACTTTTACGTTAAGCTGTGGTAATGCGATAGAATGTTCGTCCTTGTCCCCTACTTCTGTTACTATTACATCAGCTAATAACTCGGTAACTATAACCGTTACACCCAATGATGACACTAGAGCTGATAACACTCAACCAATAACAATTAACTTTGGAGCTATATCTTCAACTGATCCAAATATTGACCAGATTACTCCACCATCTGCTAGTCCTATTAATAATTTGGACAATGATAAGGTAGTATGGGTAATCACTTCCCCTAAAAATCCAAACTTTAATGTAGGACTAACTCAGGCAGATTCATATTGTAATGATGCGGGGGATGCGAATAAACCTAGCTGGGGAACTTATAAAGCACTTGTGGGAACTGCCTCTAGAAACCCTTCTAGTGGATGGATATTATTACCTTCTACTCGGTATTTCTTAAAGACTGGTTCAGCTCCTTATACTACTGCTTTATTTCAAACTAATTCTTCTTCCATTTACAACTCAGCTTCACTAAGCAATGCATTTGGACCAGGTGGTGATACATATTGGTCAGGCTTTAATTCTGATTGGACGGTTGCTACGAATAACTGTGTAAATTTTACTCAAAATGATGCAGGCCCAGCTTTTCCTACAGGTGGGATTTATGAAACTACGATCGGAATTGGTGGCACTACAGGATCTGGTTCTATCAATAATGGAATCAGCGATTGCCAGACAACAACGACACGAAAAATTATTTGTGTTCAACAATAAGGAAACCGAATTGAAATTGAAACCTAATTTTCTTCTCTATCCAAGCTTACAAAGGAAAATCCAACTATCCGTTGTATTACTTTTCGTTTCAGCTGCTCCCCTACTCGCTTTAGATTGGGCAGAGATCGAACAGACAGAAACCTGGCAGAAGATATGCGGATGTAAGGTGGCAAAACCGGCAAACCAAATGGCATCTAGAGAAGAGGCTTTGGGTTCCTTGCAGGAAGGAAAATTAGAAGAATTAGGTTCAGAAAACTACTTAGAAAAAATGTACCAAGGTGTTAAGCGAGATTTTGAATATTCGGGAACTGAGTTCAAACAAGTTGCGGATGGATTGGAAGCCCAGGGTGTTGCTCTCAAGAGAATCGAAGATGACCAGAAGCGCTTAAGAGAGATGCTACTTTCTATAGATGGAGACGTCTCATTTCCTACGGGAAAGTCTTCCTTGACTCCCAAAGCAAAAGAGCTACTTGCGAAAATTGCAGCTGCTATGGCTGCTTATCCTGAAACCAAAGCTAAGGTTGGTGGTCACACAGACAGTGTGGGAGCCTTTCAACTGAACCTAAGGCTCTCTAAAGCACGAGCAGTTGCCGTCAAGGATGAATTGCAGAAAGTAGGAAACATTGCCGAAGAACGATTCGAAAAAGTCGAAGGCTATGCTGACACTCAAAAAATTGTAGATACACTTAGAGCAGAACCGCGAAATCGAAGAACTGAAATCATTATAGGTACGATAAAGATAGTATTAAAGTAAAAAGAAAGAAAGATGGAACAATTAAATTTCAGATCAATCTACAAATAGTATGAATTTCTATAAACAAAGGTGTAAGTAAACAAATTTCAATGAAAAAGAATAAATGTCTAGTATGAATATTTCTAATTCCTCCAACAAACCAAAACTGAATTTTGTATTTGAATTTATCTTATATATTAGTTTATTCTTTGTGAGCATAATTTTCTGTTCGAATTCTATTTTTTCACAGACACCAACTTCAACTGAGCCAAGTATAAATAATTCTAATCCTTCTACGGAAAGGCAAAATACAACATCTAATTCAGAATCATCGCAGGCTAAAGATAGTAAATCCAAATCCGAGGCTAAGAAATCATCTTCTGAAAATGGTTTAATTAGTGGGAAAGAGGAATTTGCAAAATTCAATGGGGATTTTGAACATAGATTGCAATTCCGTATGGGTGTTGGTTTGGGTAGATTGGATTCTGCCATACTCAACGAAACAGGAAAGAACTGGTTTACAAATTCAATTTTTCGTCAGGGTATAGATCCAGGAGCGCCTCTTGCTATTCCCATTAGCGAATCGAAAAATTTACAAACAACTCCTCAATATAGGGACATTACGTACGGTTATAATAACAAGTATGAAATCCAATTTGCAGAAGATTTAACACTAGGCAAGTATGGCAGGGAAAATCCAGCTTCTGTGAATTTTTTTGCACCAAGAACAGATAACTATTGGGCATCTGCCTTTGAAGGAAATCGTTTGCTACGATTTGAAGGAAAGAGCCAACACCTAAGGTTTTCCTATATCCATCCTATTTTAGGTTGGTTGATGATAGGTCCTTCATTAAACATACATAGATATTCAGAGAAGAACCAAATATCCTATGGTTCTTATGCCTCTTCGCGTCCACAAACTGGTTCTACCGATACCAGGACAACTTGGTCGTTTGGTGGTGATGCGAATGCCGAATTTTCCATGAAAGGATTTCTTCCAGGGATTTTAATGAAAATGAAACTAACCGATTGGTGGGAAGTACGTTCAAGATTAGAAATTTTAGATCGTAAAGGGAATTTTTCTGTGTTTGGTTCGCAACTAATTAGCCAAGAAAGTTCTTCGTCAGGAACGGGTTATACGGGAGTTCTGCCTATTTATGGAGGAAAAGCAAGAGATAAAGGGACTCTATTCTTCCTGGAATCATCCTTTAGATACTGTCGCTTTAGTCTAGATATAGGCTTAATCCGGCAAGACTTCAAGAGAAGTTACTCTGAATATTATGGAGATACAATAGGTAGCGTGCTAAGAACTGACTATTCAGCAAGGTCTGTATTGATTGGATTTTCTGAACTTTCGAATTCAGCCAAGCAATCAATAACAGAAATTTACATTATGCCAGGTATCTCTTTCCATTACGATGAAGACGGAATCTATTAAAAACTTATTTATAAATATTTGATCAAATCCTACTTATTTTAAAATTAAGATAAATCCTTTGATCGAAGATAGGCTTGGTATACAGATTCTATTATTCCAGAGTTCACTGCATTCTTTTCCCATTCGGCTAATCCATGAATAGTCGTGCCACCTGGTGAAGTTACACGATTTCGTAATTCCATAGGATGAGTGCTTGCTTTTTCCTGCATTTCTTTTTTCAAATACTCGGCTGAACCAATTACAGTTTCAATTGCTACTTCAAGAGATTGTTTATAACTTAAACCAGATTTAACGCCACCTTCAGCTAAGGCTTGGATAAAACTAAATACAAAAGCTGGCCCTGATCCACTGAGGCCTGTGATCGCATCCATTTGAATTTCTTTTTCGAGGGCAAATGTAAGAGCTAGTTTCGAAAATATTTTTTCTACAGTATCATAAGCTTCCGTATCCCCATAATAAGCCAGCACTCCCTTGCCATAGACAATTGGCAGATTTGGCATAGT
>Ga0210043_1000050_pt1 | contig 131591 bp, 131 predicted proteins | sample CryGeymet201501t_FD_183990 | JGI IMG/M metagenome (GOLD analysis project Ga0210043, IMG submission 183990) | Groundwater microbial communities from Crystal Geyser aquifers in Utah, USA - Crystal Geyser metaG 2015-01t (SPAdes) (version 2) | ecosystem: Environmental > Aquatic > Deep subsurface >...
CACAAGTAGGAGGCGGTTACTCAAACCGTGTGCGTGCTACTCAGTTCAATCCAACTGGAAAGCGACGACGATACGCAAACCTTCAGAAAAAGCGAGTTTTTGTTCCTGAAATCAACAAAACAATAACGCTTACACTTTCAACTCGAGCGATCAAGACTATCAACAAAAAGGGTCCATTTAAGGCTCTCAAAGACGCTGGATTGATCTAAACCCCCTCAAACAAAACCCCCTCGCCTTCGGCGAGGGGGTTTTGTTTTTATCTTTTATTTTTCAAGCTCGACCTCTTTTCCATCAGAAACAAAAGAAATCGTACCAAGTTCATCAGTCCTATATATGATTGATGAAAATTGCGCTAACACGTCCAACACTTCTTGATGAGGATGACCAAAGGTGTTGTCTTTTCCTGCAGAAATAATTGCATGCGTCGGAGATATATACCCAATAAAAGCTTCACTTGTTGAAGTATTTGAACCATGATGCCCCACCTTGAGCACATCACAATCGAGAGTATCAGCATATGTGTGCACGAGTATTTGTTCTACTTTTTTTGAAGCATCTCCCGTGAACATGAAGCATGTTTCTCCATACACAAGTTTGAGCACCAAAGACAGATCGTTACTATCGTCAGTATTCCAAGAAAGATCTGGCGCGAGCACTTCTGCATATACATTTGAAACCGGATCAAGAACAATTCGCATATCACGAGACAACTCTCGTTTGGAAACGGGGTTCGAATAAATTGCATCAATAATTTCGTTGTGTTTACTAGATGATGCAACAAGTAGTAGTGACACATCATACATATCAAACACGTCGACCGTGCCACCAATATGATCTGCATCAGGATGTGACAACAGCACAGCATCGAGATGAGTAATATGTGCAGGAAGTGCACTTCCTAACGAAGATAAAACTGCCTGATTTGGACCTGTATCAATAAGCATTCTAGTCTTATTTGGAGCAGTTATAAGGATACTGTCTCCTTGTCCGACATTCAAAAAATCCACTCGAAGCTCATCATTTTTTTGGAGTGAATACACCTGCAGTAATGACCAAAAAGCACCCCCGGTTACCACCAAAGAAACAAGGATGAGGATCTGTTTTTTCTTAACCATTAAGGCATTGTTGCACCTTTGCTATACTGACTATATTAAAAAACAATAAAAACTATATGAAGTACGACATCCAAACATTCTCAATTCCAACACTTATAGGAATTTCAGAAAAAACAATTGAAGAGCATCTCAAACTGTACGAAGGATATGTAAAACACACCAATCTCATTCTCGAAGAAATTGCAGTGCGGAACCCAGAGACTGATGCGTACGCAATTGCAGAAATGCAACGGCGCTTTGCATTTGAATTTGATGGCATGCGAAATCATGAATATTACTTCAAAGCATTCGAAGGAGGACCTCAATCAATTTCTGATGGTCCATTGATGCAGGCAATTGCAAACACATGGGGTTCATTTGATGCATGGCTGGTACGTTTTAAAACTATGGCAAAAACTCGCGGTGTTGGTTGGGCGATTTTGTACCTTGATCCACAAACAAACCAATTACTCAACGCATGGATTGACGAACAACATCTTGGACATCTCACGGGATGCACACCGATTCTCGCACTCGATATGTGGGAACATTCTTTTGTGGCAGACTACTTCCCTTCAGGAAAAGGTCAGTATGTGGAAGATTTTTTTGCAAACCTAAACTGGAATGTACTAGAAGAAAATTTCAAAGCAACCCAGTAGTAATTACCAGCGCAGCGGAATAGTAGCAAATGGCAGCGACCCAAAATAGGTCGCTGTTTTTGCCATGTACCATAAAGATACTTTTGTTGTGAGTAGTAACGGAACACTCCACAGACCCATCCACTGCGTACACGCAAGCAATGCAGACAGACCCATCGCCAACGGAACAATTGGCAGCACTAGAATATTTGCAACTAAAGAGATGATAGATATTTCACCGGTCATCGACGCGAGTAATGGAAGAACTGATATTTGTGTCGCCAGTGTTGTTGCGATAATTTGTCGAAGTTCACATCGCTCAGTAATCCATAAAAGTCTTTTCTCTACAAAAGGAGCGCCGTACAAAAGACCTAAGGTGGCAACAAAAGACAATTGAAATCCTGGATCATATATAAGAATAAGAGGATTATGCAAAACCATACCAACTCCAGCGACAACAAGTGCGCGGTCAACTGAATATGTTCTTGCATTTCGAAGTGCAACAACCGCAATGATTGCCATGATACTTGCGCGAACTGTTGTGGCACTTGCTCCCGTCATAACAGCAAAACTCATAATCGAAAGTACCGTGCAAACTAAACTAACCGTCGGAGGTAACCTATGAAACACGCGTCTAATTGCATCCGCAATAATCGTCACATTAAATCCAGAGAGAACAATGATATGGACTAGACCGGCATTTTGAAATGCTGCGAGTAATTCTTTTCCGAGAGACTGTTTCGTTCCCAAAAGAATCCCAGAGGCAAGCGCACCAAATGGTTGTTTAAGCGATTTTCCAAGTTGTTCCACAAACCATTGTTTAAAAGAAAAAATAACTTGATACACAGTGTTTCCCTTCCCTGTTTCAGTTACAACAATTGTTGGAGAAAACATAATGTATCGTATGTCGTCTTTTGCTAAGAAACCAATATATTCAAAAGACATACCAGTATCAGTTGTAAAATTTTCTGGAAACTCAAGTGTTCCCGTAAATGCAATTACATCGCCATAATGCAATCTTGGAAATTGTCGCAAGGTTATACGAATATGTTCTTCACTTTCAAATATATCGACGACATAGTGAACAACGTTTTCTCGTCTATCTGGTTCAGAGATAACAATACCTGAAAGGGTTATTTTGTTTTTTACTTCTGTATCTAAATGCGTATCCACACCAGTACTCACAACATACATCCGTACATACCCACCCACAAAAAGCATCCAGCCAATAAGCAAAAATACGGACACTTTTTTGTAGGTCATCAAAATAAAAATGAAACACAAAGCAACTCCAGCAAATAATATGGATTGCGCAAACAACACATAAAATAAAACGCCTGCGACACAAGAGAGCCCCAAACCGTACACGTTCCACACAGATATAAGTGTGACAATACGTGTGCAACGTTTCTACACTATTTTTTACCGCTCCTTTAACGTTTCTTTATCAAAACCAAACCTCAAGTATGAGAACATCTAAGTAATGAGTTCATTCAATTTTTTTCTAGACTACTTTATTGAACTTTGTTTTATTTTGCCGTGGATATTTATAATAACTATCCCGATAGCTTCTTACTTTTTAAAATGGTTTGACGATTAATAAAACAAAGATTTTTCTTTATTCATCCTCGTACACATCAATCACATCTCTCGATTCAACTCCCCAGTCTTTTAAAATTTCGAGTTCATCATTAATAGAAATAGATTTTCGATATTTTGCTCCACGAGCTCCTTTAATACGAGATTCGCACGAAGCCCATGTTTCATGCCGTTTTGTAATACCATCAAGAAGTGACAAGTATGAATACGCTTTGTGTTTTGAACGGTCCTTTTTAACCCGTTCGGTTTTATCGTATGTAACCTTCTCTAGATCAACGTCGTAATCTCCACGATGTCCTCGATACAATGCATAGGTCTTATTATCGGCAAATGTGGTAGCGATAACATCGCAACGTTCATTACCTGGAATACCTGCATGTCCTGCGACAATGTTCCATGTAACTTTTTTTCCCTTAAGCACGTCTGCAATTTGTTCCCAAATATCACGATTTGAAACAGGAGTTCCTGCCTTTGTTTGCCAGTGCGTGCGCTGCCAACTTTTCATCCACTGGGTCGCCCCTTTCATTGCATACGTAGAGTCTGTATATAAAGAAACATCAACAACGTCACTCGGCAATGCGCGCAACCCTTCGAGAATTGCCATTAGTTCCATTCGATTATTAGTTGTTTTGTCTTCACGACCTCCGAGTTCACGTACCGAATCTCCAACAGCAACAACTGCTCCCCAACCTCCCGGCCCTGGATTTCCTCGAGACGCACCATCTGTAAATATAACCACCGCTTCTTTTTGCATAGCTGGCAGTATACCACTGCTGTTCATAAGTGTAACGCTACATTGCTGTTTGCTTTGCTATACTAACGTTATATTCATTAAACATCTTACTCTCATGCCTGTCTTTAATGCAAAAAGTAATACAAAAATAGTTGTCGCCGCACTTGTATTTGCAGCACTCTTTTTTGGAGGAAATCAAATTATCGGATTCTACCCAGCAGAAACTGCACCTATTATTTTTGCAAACTATCTTGCAACAGCCCTTGGTGCATTTGTTGGTATTTATGGAGCAATCAAAATTGGCTTGAAGAACTTTATCGGCAAGGGTGTCCTAATGCTCGGTTTTGCCTCTTTGTTTAGTTTTATCGGATACATTCTTTGGGATTGGGCAGACTTTGTAATGGAACAAGAGCTTCCATATCCATCTGTTGCAGATTTTAGTTGGAGTATCAGTGTTTCCATTGCGATTATTGGAATCTTATTTCTACTAAGAATCTACCAACCTCAAGTAAAGTTCCGTTACTTCTTTGAGGCGGCTGGAGTTTTTGCCTTAATGTCAGCCGTGATTATCTATATTGTAGGATGGCCTGACCTTAGCGAGGCAACTTTTTCAACTGGGTTCTTTGATATTTTTTACACGCTTTCTGACTCACTTTGGGTTGCAATTGGTGTTATCACCCTACGCATTGCCGGTGGAAAAATCTTTCCAGGACTACTCGCCTACACCATCTCTATGTTTGTAATGGCAATTGGAGACGTTCTCTTTGCCATTCGCGTTGCAAACGGAACTTTCTACTATGGAGACATTGCAGATCTTTCACTCCTATTTGCATGGATTCTTGCAGCCCTCGGAATATATCTAACTGTTCAAACATTTAGTAACGGTCAATCTAAGCTCAATGCTTAAACTTTTTAGACATTTCTTTGCAAACACAAAAAACTTACCGGTCACTGAGGCCGATAAGCTTTTTTCTTTTCTTGCAAGTATTAGTCACAACCCAGATGCTATCGAGAACTATCTTTATCAATTCAATCGTCTCAAACGAAAACACCATCAAGGACAAGACAGGATCTATATTAGCCTGTATCTAACATGGGAAGAGTTTATTGTTGCAAACCAGCCGGCCAGCGGAGGAAAACAGTACACAAAAGATACGCTGCGACAAACAATTAGACAGCAAATCAAAATTTCAAATCTAGACCCTGAATTTCAAGTTGTATTTCTTGATATCAGAGCACAGACCATAAAGATGTATGAGGAATTTGTCCTACGCCTCACTACATACATTAGCGACACATTAGGGGTTCAAGCTTTGAGCAAGACACTACGCAACACGCACCACGATTCGTTCTTGGCAAAAATTAAACAAGAAGCTCGAACAGTGTCGTTTGAACTTATCGACAGAAGTGTAATTCCAAACAACGTAGACTACCCTCTTGATTCAGTCACCAAATCCTTCACCTACCTTGTTGGCGCGCTCTATAACACCATCGAACTTTCTCTTGGAGCAAAAGTAACACAAGGAGTGTTTGAACAAATCTTTTCTGAACTCAAACAAATTTATAATGCGGAACTAGCTGCAATCACACTTCAGATTATTCCTGAGCGAGTACTTGGACTTGAAGACTGGCTTTCACTCATGTCAAAACACGAACTCGAAAATCAGGTTCGCGCAAAAACAGAAGAGTTACAGAGCCTCAATCAATCTCTTGAAACAAAAGTTAATCAACGAACACAAGAACTCCAGAAAGCGTATGAGGATCTTAAATTACTCGATGATAAAAAATCTGAATTTATTTCAGTAGCAGCGCATCAACTACGTACCCCCCTTTCAGGAATTAAGTGGAGTATGGGAATGATTCTCAATGATGAATTAGGACCGCTTTCTGGAGAGCAACGAGAAGTAATTACTCAAATGAACACCACCAATGATCGAGTGATTAGTATTATCAACGACCTTCTCGACATTGATCTTTTGAGCCGAGACAAATCAAGTTACGATTTTGAACAAATCAATTTATCAAAAATAATTGATGAGACCCTCAAAGACCTTGAACCACAAGCAAAGAGTAAACAAGTAACGATTGATACGACCGGTATTCAACGAGACGCACTCATGGCCGAAGTTGATGCCGACAAAATTAGAATTGTATTTCAAAACCTTATTGATAACGCCGTAAAGTACAGCGAACCTGGAGATACCGTCACCATCAAAGCAATGAAGGTTAATACCATGATTCAGATTCTGATTCAGGATACCGGTATTGGAATTCCTGCAGTTGAACAAGAAGAAATCTTCCAACGATTTTTCCGTGCAGAGAATGCGGTGCGTAAAATCACCGAAGGTTCTGGTGTTGGTTTGTACATTGTTAAAAAGGTAGTAGAAGATCACAATGGACGCATCTGGTTTGAAAGTGGAGAAAATGAAGGAACAACATTCCACGTAAGTATTCCTGTTGTACGAAATATGCAAGAACAAGGGTTGCATAACAGTATCGCAGAAAACCTACAGTAAGGTACAATACAAGGTATGGATGACATTGATGCAATCACAAAAGGAGGAACACAACCAACCAACAAGCGCATTATGTGGGTTGAGGATGACGTATTTCTTTCGGATATTATTGCCCGCAAGTGCAAAACGAATCGTTGCGAATTACTGCATGCAACCAATGCAGACGACACGTTCACAATGCTCAAAAACGACACACCAGATGTTATCATCTTAGACATTCTCCTTCCTGGTAAAAACGGTTACGAAATTCTTGAAGAACTCAAAAAGAATGATGCTACAAAAAATATTCCCGTAATTATTCTTTCGAATTTTGGACAAAAAGAAGAAATCGAAAAAGGCTTGCGACTTGGCGCAGAAAAGTATCTTATCAAAGCAACACTAACCTTGGACGAAATTCTTACAGAAGTAAACAAGGTGCTTATCGAAAACGAATCAGAGAACATCAAGTAACCGTAGTCTGATTGATTGTCGATTCCCCCACACATTTCGATCTAGCGTTGCAACAATATCTCGTCGGTCACCAGGTGCACACGATCTCGTCAGTGCATCTGTTTTTGTATAAAAAGAAATAGCTTCAAGATCACCACCCGTCTCTCGATGACACACGAGCTTTAGATGCTCTTTTGTTTTACCAAACATTTCTACTTGTTTTACTAGAACATTTTGAATAATAAACGTAGGTTCTGCATTACCAACACCAAACGGCGCCAGTTTTCGCATCTCTTCATACGTACGAGCAGAAACATCTTCTGGCCGTAAGTACATATCAATCCATGTTGGTTCATCTGTTTTTTCAAGTTCAGCAGCGTGATACGAAGCAATAAATGCATCTTCGAGTAAATCCACTTTGTCGAGCGCAACCACAAAACCGCCGGCTTGATCGTGACCTCCAAAGGCCTCCATCATATGGCTTGCTCCCTGCATAATCTTAAGTGTGCTAATACCATTTGCCGTTCGACACGAACCTTTGAGTTCAGTACCATCACCCCTGCCCCACAAAAAGACAGGTCGTCGATAATGCTCAGCGATACTATTTGCAGCAAGTCCAAGCAACGATGGTTGCCATTCAGGATTTCCCATCACGATTACAGGGCATGCTTCTAAATCTTTTTCTTCACATCGTTTATGAATTGCTTTTACAATAGCTGCAACGTGTCCTTTTCGCATATCATTAATATGATGCAAGTGTGCCACATGTTCTGAAGCTTCAACATCGTCATCTGTAGCAAGCATATTAAACGCTGCCTGTGGTTCCCCCATCCGAGAAGCCGCATTAATTCTTGGAGAAATAGAAAAACCAACATCTGTTTCTGTAATCAAACGTTGATTCGTTCCTGCCTTTTTAAATAAATGTAATAAACCTTTTCGAGGAGTCTTACGCAAAACGATTAATCCAAAGTGAGCGAGGGCGCGATTTTCTCCAACCAACGGAACCATATCTGAAAGCGTTGCAATACCAACCAAATCAAGTAACCATTTTTCTGTTCCGGGCGTGTGCGTAAAAACATTTCGTGCGATGAGTGCCTGCACTAATTTAAAAACAACACCCGAGCCGCATAAGATACGTTCTGGGTATGTAGAGGTTTTGAGCTTGTGATTTACAATAATTGCGTCTGGAATTTCATTGTGTGCTTCATGATGATCTGTAATCACCACATCAACACCACGTTCTCGCAGTATCGAAACTTCTGCAGCATCAGCAATACCGCAGTCAATCGTAATGAGTAAGGTTGTACCAGCTTCGGCTATTTTTTGTACCGCTTCTTTATTTAACCCAAACCCCTCCCTGTTTCTGTGTGGTATGTACACATCAAAATTTGTAAAACCGTTTTTACGAAAAAAGTCAGAAAGTATCGCAGCACCCGGAACTCCATCAGCATCATAATCGGCATAAATGGTTACCTGTTCATTATTAGCAATTGCCTCGGCAATTCGCGTAACTGCAGCGTCCATATTTGGAAGAAGAAATGGATCATGTAAATCTCGATCAAAATCAGGATTCAAAAATCGTTCAGCCGCCTCCTTGGTAGTGATATCTCTATAATATAAGAGTGTTTGTAGAAGCTCTGAATACGGAGCCAATTCCTCTTGTATTTCTTTGGGAATTGGCTTTCGAACCTCATACCTTTTCATGGGGCAGATTTTACCATACTATGAGGTATATGACTGATGAAAAAACGATTTTTGAGCGAATCATCCTTGGAGAAATACCGAGCGTCAAGGTATACGAGGACGATATTTGTATTGGTATTATGGATAAATTCCCTCTCCTAAAAGGACAGACACTCATCATTCCTAAAAAACCAATAGACTATGCATTTGATTTAGATGATGCGACATACCTACATTCTCTAGCAGTCGCAAAGAAAATAGCTAAAGCAATTGATGTCGTACTATCACCACTGCGAACATGTCTCGTCATTGAAGGATTTGAAGTACCTCACGCACACATTAAACTCTATCCGACCGTTGAACCAAAACTCATTCCTTCAAGCGGCCCAGAAGCTACTTTTGAAGAACTTGAATCTGTTGCTGCACAAATTCGAGAAGCGTTAGAAAAATGAAAAGCATAATGCGGTATTAGTTTTCAAGTGCAGTAAGTCCTGGAAGATCACCGTCTGCCAAGTAATCAAGCATTGCCCCACCTCCAGTCGAAACAAAACTAAATTGCATCTGCACATCGTCCGGAACAGCAGCGAGCGTGTCACCTCCCCCTACAACCGAATATGCATTACTCTTTGCGACAGCTTCTGCAACAGCAAGCGTTGCCGCACAAAAACCTTCCTCACAATATCCAAGTGGCCCATTCCACAAAATAAATTTCGCCTTTTTTATACAAGAAACAATGTCCGCAACAGTCTTGCGTCCCGCATCATAAATAGCATCTTTTGGAAGCACTGCATCATATGCAACGGTTTCGTGTTTTCCATTTCGCAAAACCACAACATCATGTGGAAGAATAATTTTTTTCTCGTTGAGTATCTCAACTGGTGCAGGCTTGTCTGATGTAGCAGAAACACCAACATCCTTCCCCATCGCTTTAAAGAAATCATTGGCGAGCACGCCGCCGATAAAGAGTGTGTCTGCTTTATCTTTAAATTGTTCCATCAATGGCATTTTTGTTTCTACTTTTGCGCCACCAAGAATAAATAAGAATGGATGTTCAGGAGTAAACGCTTTTGAGAGTTGATTGATTTCTTCCATCAACTGTATACCTCCATAACTAGGAAGTAGTTGAGGAACACCAACAACGGACGCATGCTCTCGATGACACACAGAGAAATCATCTTGTACAAAGATATCTGCAAACGAAGCGAGTCGCTGTGCAAACGCTGGATCGTTTTTTTCTTCACCATCATATCTCCGTAGATTTTCTAAAAGCACCACTGTGCCGGGAGCAACGTATTGCATCGTCTCTTCAGCAGAAGCAGAAAGAATATCTCGAACAAGTACTGTTGGCATATAATCCTGCAAGTACCTTGCCACAGGCTCAAGACTTGCGTCTTTGTCTCTTCCTAAATGACCACACAGAATTACTTGTGCACCAGCCTCTCGCAAAAACATAATCGTCGGAATAAGCATCTCGATTCGATATGTATCAGTAATGTGTCCATCTGCAACAGGAGTGTTTAGGTTCCCTCGTACAAGCACACGCTTCCCTTTGAGATTTTCTACGGTTGTAATTGGTGTTATAGCCATTTTATTTTTTAGATACACGTCCTGGTTTACGAGCAACCTCACTAATAATGGTGCTGAATGCGTATGGGTTTAAACTCTTTCGTCCAACAAGCAATCCATCAACGCCTGATTCATATACAATGTCGTGTGCATTTGTTTCGTCAACTGAACCTCCATACAAGATAGCGATACTTTCGGCGGGCGTTCGTCCATACATTTCAATCAACTGCTTTTTGATAAAAAGCAGTGTTTGATGTAAATCATGTGTTGTCATTGCCGCGTGACCTTCACCAATTGCCCATACTGGTTCATATGCAATGAGTAGCTTTTTGAGCATAGGTTTCGTAATGCTTCGGAGTGAGTTACTAATTTGGTCTTTGAGTGCTCGAAGGTAATGTCCTTGTGAATCTCGTGTTGTCTCTCCGATACACAACACGGTATGCATTCCTGCAGTAAGTGCCGCCTTTGCTTTTTGCGTTACGATCTCATCACTGTCTCCTCGTGCACGACGCTCTGAGTGCCCCACCAACACAAACCGAGCACCAACACTCTGCAACATAGAAGTACTTATATCTCCTGTATACGCGCCTTCGTCTTGCCAAAACACATCCTGACCACCAAAAAATATTTTACTTCCTGTGTAGCTTTTTTTGAGCGCATCCAAAAAAAGAACTGGTGGACAGATTACTGTCGTTACACCTGTATCAGTTCTCTTTTGTTTTTTGAATGTTGTGAATGTTCGCTTTGCTTCAGTAAGTGTTGATGGATACATTTTCCAGTTTCCTATGACGATTTTTTTTGGTGTTGCCATGTTGTTTTTAATTAGATGTTAATTCGTACTACTCATTCCGCAGCTACACGCTAGGTGGTGGTGATGGCTCGGTAACAGGAGGTGGAGTTGGAGCAGGTGTCGGCGCAGGCGCAGGTGTTGGTGTAGGTGCCGGTGTAGGTGCCGGTGTAGGTGATGGTGCCGGAGTTGGTGCAGGGGTCGGCGTTGGTGTAGATGTGACTACAGGAGTTGGTTCCGGTGCAGAAGCAGGTGTCGTGCTTGGTGTAGGTGTTGGTGCCGGAGTTGGTGTAGGAACAGGTGTCGGCGTTGGAGCTGTATCTGGAGTGCTTGTAGGAGTAGGTGTTGTACTTGGTGTACTTGTAGGAGCATCAAGTAATTCATCTGGGTCAACCGTCTCTCCTGCCCCAACAACAGAACTATCATCAAGTACGTGCACTTCATGTTCTTGAGTAACATCTTCAATCGGCGTTCCACACTGTCCAAATCGTGTGACGATACTTCCATTCCTTACCGTCATACAATATGGATCTCCTGTCTCTTCATCGTAAATGGTAATTCCACCCGGTTGTGCAGATGAACCAACAGTAAGTTTTTGGAATGCACCAACTGCGGCACCGTAACTTCGGTTTACTAGTGATTCCATTTGAGTAAACAATGTATCGACACGTCCTGCCAACGTATCAATCTTTGTCATTATTTCTTGTAGTGTCGAGACGATGTATGGAACAAATCCTCCATACGCGACAGATTTCAAACCTGTCTCTTCATCGGTGTACACAAGTTCTGGGAACACCAGCTCAACTTCTTGTGCAATAAATCCAACTTGTTCTGAATCAGAATCATCAGTAAGCCATTCAAAGGTTACCGGTCGAAGCTCGCGCATCTTTTCCATAATTGGCGCGCTCGCAATGCCGTTAATATTTTCCTTGAGTGTTTCATCAGATGTACAGATAAGCGATGCGGTTGTTGGGTTAATTTCACAGTATCCGTTTGCATCCTGGAACCGAACTGGCGAACCAGCATCTCCGCGAACCACGTGTAGCATTCGCTCTGGAGTTGAAGTTCCAATTCCAACAAAGCCACTTGTCGCGACATACAGTTGTGATTCATTTATTGCGAATGGATTTTCTGAATTGATTCCATTGGTTGTAATCGTAATGTCTCCAGCAGCAAGAGAAAGTGTTCCCTCTACAAGCAGTGCCCCTCCAAACGTTGAAGTTGCAGAGCTCAACACGGTGATTCCATTATCAAAGATTGCCTCATCAGTAACGTTCAATGAACCAATTGTTGCATCGTTCTGTACAGTGAAGTTGTTGTTTACAATAAGTCGTCCACTCTCGTCGAGCTTAAGTGAAGGAGCAGATGTAGGAGCGCTCAAAATATCAAACCGCAGACCAATCTCTTGTAGACCCTTAATACTGAGCGCTCCTAACTGTCCATATGAAACAGTCTTTGAACCGTTTTCACCGAACACAACTTCAGGAATAACCTGTTCAAGTTCCTGTGCAATAAATCCAATGTCAGATGCACCGTTTGATTTCCAGTTATATCGACGAGGATTGAGTTGCATTATTTCTGCCAATCCATAATCGAGGTTGGTTACATTTTCTTTGTATGCAATATCAGACGCGTTTGTCCACGCACCAACAGCATTTAGCGTTGCTGTGTTTCCAGAACCACCGGCGAAATTAAGTACCTGTGATGTGTCCATGTAAATCGAACGATAGTCTCCGTCAGTTGCTGAAATCCACAATCCTCGCTCTGCAGTGTTTGCAGACTGCGAAAGCTTTACTCCCCCATTAAATGTAGAGGTTGCTGTTGTTGAGGTTGCCGTGAAGAATGGCGCTTTGAATTCCCCGGTTGAAAGGATGGTTGCAGCAGCGGATTGCGATGGTCCGAGCATTAACGAGTTTGTAATTGCGTTGGTGATGTTTGCACCAACAATTCCTGCACCATCTGCAGCAGCCGTGTTGGTGTCTCCAAAGACGTACGCATCGTCTATGTTTGTATTAACGGTATTGTTGTATCCAAAGGCAGATGAACGGAGAGCATTACTGTTAACGTAGTTTGAATATCCAACAGCAGAAGAATAGGTTCCTCGGGCATCATTATCAATACCAAAGGCTGTAGCATACTGAGCAGTTATATAGTTTGACCAACCAACAGCAGAAGAATACGAGGTCGATACGTAGTTGTTGGTCCCCAGAGCACTTGAATTACTGTTTGAAGCAATATTACTCTGACCAAATGCTGCTGCGTTATACCCAGCACTGTTTGCATACCCAAACGCCGAACCATACTCTGACGTTACAGCATTAGAGAAACCGAACGCAGATCCAAACCTACCAGAAACGTCGTTTGAGTTACCAAACGCCGATCCGAGGTTTGAATTACTCTGTATCTGATTTCCCTGACCAAAAGCTGAAGCGTAATTTGAATCAATCACGTTTTCATATCCAAAAGCCGACCATCCTTGAAGGGTATTTGAGATACTACTGTTGTTATAACCAATAGCTGTCGCGTATGTTCCATCAGCTGTATTACCGTAACCAATCGCTGTTGCTCCAGTTCCGCCCGTTGTATTGCCGTAACCAACAACCGTTCCGTAAGAAGCAGCAGAAGAGTTTGCGTAACCAAGAGCAATAGCAGCAAATCCACTAGCTGTGCTGCTTCGCCCAATAGCAACAGTGTATGAATTAGTCGCGCTGCTTCCATACCCCATAGCAACAGACTGAGAACCTGAGCTTGTATTTTGATACCCTATGGCGGTTGATTGTGCTCCAGAACTTTTATTGCTATATCCCAGAGCGGTTGACTGTGCACCACTCGCAACGTACGCAGAACTAATTCTTGCCGACTGAATATCAACAGCATCTGCTCCTCGCGCATTTCCAGTAATATCTCCAATCACCAATGCGTCAGTTGAGGTTCCAAGATTAAGATAATTTTTTGTTGCGTCATAATAGAATCCTGCGTTGTCTTGTGCAAGATTTCCTGATGAATCGACATAGAGCACAGAACCCCCAGTTCCGCTTCCAACAGCATCACCAATTGTTAGACCACCGCCACCTGCAACGGTTTGCCATGTTGGAGCAGAAGAGGTTCCGTTCGAAACAAGCGCTTGCCCTGCAGTTCCCCATTGTTGATTAAGCGTTATTGAATTTAAATCAGTAGTTCCTGAGAATGTAGAGGTTGCTGTTGTTGAGGTTGCCGTGAAGAATGGCGCTTTGAATTCTCCAGTTGAAAGAATAGTTGCAGCAGCGGATTGTGATGGTCCGAGCATGAGGGAGTCGGCAATTGCATTCGTGATGTTTGCACCCACAATTCCAGCACCATCTGCAGCAGCCGTGTTGGTATCTCCAAAGACATATGCATCATCAATTGTCGCGTTAATCGTGTTGTCGTATCCAAAGGCTGATGAACGGAGAGCGGTTGTTCCAATATTGTTTGAATATCCAACAGCAGAAGAGTAATCAGCATATGCGTAGTTTCCGTACCCAAAAGAAGATCCAAAAGTCCCTGAGCTAATATTTTGTGCTCCAACCGCGATTGCCCATGTTCCAGAGGAAACGTTCTGATAACCAAAGGCTCCACTCCCCACACCAGAAGCTGTGTTTAGATTACCAAGAGATGCTGCCCATGTTGTATTCGAAGTGTTTTCATTTCCAACTGCAATAGAACTTGCACCACTAGCAACTCTTGTAGAAGCACTTCTCACAGCTTGTATATCAACAGCATCAGTTCCTCTCGCATTTCCAGTAATATCTCCAATCACCAATGCATCAGTTGAGGTTCCAAGATTTAAGTAACCAGTTGAGTTTTCGAAATAGAATTTAGAATTATCTTGTGCAAGATTTCCTGATCCATCAACAAACAAAACTGAACCGGCTGTTCCTGATGTTACTGCACTTCCGATTCCGTATGAACTTGAAATTCCAAGTGAAGAAGTTGCAACCCAGCTAACAGCACCTGTTCCATCTGTTTGTAAGACGTAACCGTTTGTTCCAAATGAAGCTGAGTCGTCTTTTAGTCCTCCGTCTAGTTGGAGAGCTCCTGTGAATCGCCCTGTACCTGCTACATCTAGATTGAATGATGGCGCTGATGCACTACCAACTTTCACATAACCACCGTTTGAGTTTAAGTAGAAAGAACTTGCGCTCAGTTCAGTATTATCAAACACAGATAATCCATTTCTTGTAAAACGAGTTTGGTAACCAGAACTTTGTACGTCATCACCAATATTTAAAATATCCCCAGAACCATAATTTCTAAGTGAAAGAGAACCATTATTATCTGTACCCTCAATAGTTACACCTCCAGTAACTGTGCTAAATGTTAGTGAAGATGTAGCAGTTAGTGTTGTTCCATTACTTGCATAGAACGGAATTTGTCCTGTTGTTCCCGAACCAACAGTTCCACCTCCACCACCTGAAATTCCAAGAGTACTCGTCGCTACCCACTCAACGCCAGTACCAGTTGTTTGGAGGACGTATCCATCTGTTCCGAGTGTTGCATGGTTGTCGTATATTCCTCCAGTGATTGCAACGTCTCCATCAACAGAAAGTTTTGCGTATGGAGTTGTTGTACCGACTCCAACATTTCCGTTCGACAAAATACTAAGCACACTTGTGTATCCTGCTGCAAAAAATTCTGCAATCTTCCCTGCTCCATTTTGAATTATTGAAAGTGACGTCGTTGCGCTACTGGTTGCGTTCAATCCATCGTTTCTAAAAAATTGTTCTGAAGAAATCCCATCCAATCTGTCAGCTTCAAATGCCGCAGGAACTGTTCCGAGTTTTTTTCGCGGGGTCATTTCCCCATCGTAGCTTGGAGTTGTTGTAACATCTCCAATATTTACTCCGAGGTACAGTGTTTGATTGAAATCAACATCGGCAAGAGAGTTACTACTTCCGAGCATCACACTAAACAAACCGTCTGTGACACTTACACGACTATCAGTTCCTGTACCATCACAAGTTACACCACCGTCTGGTGAGTAACAAAATGTCTCTGTCCAAATCGGAGAACCGGCAGTTGCGACGGTGTAAAGTTTGAATTGAATATTGTATGTATCATCAGCAACAGCATTTCCAGAAGCATCGAGTAGTCGTCCTTGATAGTTAATTTCTGGGTTGAACGCAGCATGCGCGACAGGTGTAAAAAGTACAGAAGGTAACAAAAAGTTGGACACGAGCAGTGTCGCTGAGAGAAACAAAATTGCGCTTTTTTTAAGAAGCAAACGTAACATTAAAATAAACAAAAACCTCGTCTGAAGTTTCAATTTATTTTAACACTTTTATATGTAAAAAATTACTGAAAAATAAAGGTGAAACGTGGAAAACTATCCCCTTTTTGTGAGCAAAACACGAATTCGGTACATGACCGTTGTGAGGAATGCAAACAACAAAATTACAGGCCAGGGCATAGTGCACCAAAGTACATTTTTGAAGTGTTCAAGTCCAACGGCATACCCTTTACAACTGACCCCTCCAATCAAGGAAGAACTCTCATAAAAACTATATGTACCAACCTTCATTTGACCAAGCACGTATTCAAAAACACCTCCGTCTTTGAAGATTTTTACTTTAAAAAGCACTGTTTGATATTGATTGAATCCAAAAAGTGTTGTTTCGTACGAATCTATCTCTGTTCTAAACTTAAATTTTTGAAATCGGCGCTCCGTAATAGTTCCATCCGGTTCATAGCTGTACGCATCAATGTACACATCGTCAAGAGTATTAAAAAGATCATCTTTCCGAAGTCGAACCGTAACATCGGTAGAAGGAATCAGTGACAACATGTCACCTTTCCATTCGAGAGACTCACCTTTTTGTGAAAAAGAAAAATCAAAAAGACTAAAGGTGTCGTTTCCAAAAACTGGTTTGTACGTTTCTAAATTTTGCAGTGCATCAACATCGCTATTGTATCCAACTTCAATAGGTACTCCATCCGAAAATAATCCCGAATCATACTTTGAGAAAAACGTATAAAAATATCTTGCGTTAGGAACGACCCCTGTATCTACAAATTGATTCGCTTCCCCTTCGTACACCACAATTCCGTTCGTTGGATTTGTGGTTGGTGCATCTGTTGTACGGACCACACGCACATACTCGAAATCTTTTTGCGAAGGATTGTTCCACGAAGCATACGAGACTCCGTCATCAATTATAATTTTGATATCAGTCGTTCTATCGAGCAGTGGTTGTGCTATCGACGGAATTGATAACGCACTTTTTGTAGAAAAAAACCCATATTGTTTTTGAAGGATACCCTTTGCATCAACTACAAATAATTCATACAAATATCTTGTCTCTGGTTGCAATCCGGAAATTTTAAAACTGTGTGTATTTCGAAATCCGAATTCAGCAACAGCAGTTTGTTCGTACGCTGCAGTTTTTCCAATTCGTATCGACGCAACCGTTAGTGATTTTGTGTAAAAAGAAAATGACACATCAACCACCCCAGGAGTCACTTCGAGTTGCTCGATGATGAGTTGTGATGAACCCGATTGCGACGCAGTAGTGTCTGTTACCCTTCTGTTCCCCGGACGATTTCCAGTATCCCCCCCACCAGCACTTGGAGTCGGGGTTACCACAGCCGGTACAGGACAATCAAGTGGACACGTGAGTGTGTCTTCTCCGATTATTGCTTCACAAATTAAATTATTGTTACAACCTTCGACAACCAAATCCACATCAACGGTGTCGGAGAGCACATTGTACTGCGCATGAGTAATCGCAGGAAAAGCAAAAATAGCTATAATTAGAGCCGTTTTTTTAGTATTTTTTGAAAAATTTTTTGTAATAAAATGAAACATGTTTTACAACGCGACCGCCGTTACCGTGATCGTCGCAGAGTAATCATCTGCAGTTAAAATTTTATTTGTTCCCGACTCAGCACGAAGCTCGAGAGTGGTGACTGTTCCGCTTGGAGCGTTTGCACTTGTAGTTTGTAAAATAGTTTTTGGCGTCGTACTAAAACCATCCCAACATTTTTCTGCAGTATCCCCTGTTCCAATATTACAAGCAGAACCGTTGTCTTTAAAACGATCTACTATGTCCGCACCACTCACACTGTATCCAAATGCAGCAGTAGTGTTTGCGATACTCCATGAGAAATCTGGATCAGAACCAACAGGGGTGTAATCATCAAAAGTGTCGAGCACTGCTGTGAGGGCTGGGGACGTTGCAGCTTTTACCGTTGCGGAATATCCCGCATTACTGTTTGTGGTAACGGTCCAATCAATAGATGAGGTACTCGTCCCTCCAATTAATCCATTAATTGGGTCCATATTTATGTCTGTAGGAGAAGTAATTGAAATGTATGTATCGTCAGGTTGCTGATACCCCGCATCAATCATGTAGGCAGTACTCGCTGATCTTCCTGTGGCAACTTCTCCAACAGTGTCTTGCAGACCAAAATTTGTACTTGTTCCATAACCACCCCCAACGTTAATTGAGTCTCTTTCGATTTGGTAGTTTGTACTTTGTCTAACTTGCCCACCAACAAATGCCGGGACAACTACAGCAAGTGCAACTACTCCTACAAGTGTAAAAGATAAGAGCTTATACATGTCCTTATTGTACTTCGAGTTGAGCAACACGCGAAGTGGAAAGATTATTTACGTGCGAGTTTGAAGTTCTTTTTGAAGTATGAGATCACCCACATAAGTATTGCAACGAGAAGTAACAATGGAACAATAATTTGCCAAGGTAATACCCAGAGCGCAATCTTTTGTGTATGTAGAGACTGTTCTACATCACCAAACCCTTTATAGAGCTCAATTTCAGCCGTGTAACGCCCTAAACCAAATGATCCTGGCCATGTTGCTTGTCTGTATCTAAGTGCGTCAGGTAACGAGAAGAAAGCGTCAATCGGAAGCTTTGCAACTTCTCTTCCAAGCATGTTCTTGATCGTTACCTCACCAAAGTGAACAAGGTGCACATTACCTTCGTTTCTCACCGCAACTTCAAAACCTTCTGGATGTTTTGAGTAAATACCTAATGATTGTCCGAGCGGTTTAAAGACTTCAAGAGTACTCGCTTCTTTTACCTCGCCATTAATTCGTACAAGAAAAAGTGAACCGAGTCGTGTTACAAGTTTTGTTACACCGCTAGCTCCCTCATCTACAGAACCCTCTGTCTCTTGATCTTTAGCAGAAATAATAACAGCTCCATAGTATCCTCGTGGTTCTGCATCTGCTGGCAACGAAACAGTAACTGGAATAGTTATTCGTTCTCCTGTCTTAATGGTGAACTCACGAACTTCTGGAATCAAAAAGTCTTTGAGTGAGTATGGTCCTCGTTCTTCACCGAGCAACTTAACTTGATCATTTGGATTATCTGAACCAACGATGTCTTCAATATCAATCGTGAATGTAATGGTTCGCTCTGTTCGGTTTACAACAGAGATATTTCTAACACCTGTTTCACCTGGCTCGAGGATAACTTCGTTCTTTGTTGGCTCAAGAACAAAGTCGTTGAGAATTTCAACGTTCAGCTGTTGTCGAGAGATTGCAGCAGCTTGAGTAGGATATCCAGAAAAGACAATTAGTGTCAGCGCTGTGACAACAAGAGCTTTTTTAAAAAAATCCATACGTAACTAAATAAACACTATTTAAAGTAATGTTTAAATTATACTTTTTTTAAGACTTAAAACAACATTGACGAATAATATATGGTGTATAACAAAAAACCACCAGATTGTGTCTGATGGTCAAAAACATAGTTTTTAAGGAGTTTTAGAGAGCGGTTGCAGTTGCAACGATAGATGCTTGGTATAGTCCCGCGTCGGCATATACACCTGCTTGTTCTGCTGCAAAACAGATTCGAGTATCAATACCAGAAGTTGTAGTGGTAGCAGCGCGGCTTGCGAGTGTTTGATCACTTGTTTCAAAACCAAGGAACTTAAGAGTTGTATTGATTGTAGATGAAGCCGCGCCATCATCACAAACAGTTTGTCCTGTTGCGGCATATTGATCTGAACCAACGTTTACAACATCTGTTCCAAGACCTGAGAATCCGAATTCAACAGCACTTGAAACTGACCATGTGTCAGGTGTAGCCGGTGTTGCTTCTGTATAATCTGCAAAAGAACTTACTCCGTTTCGCATAGCCGGTGATGTAGTTGCCTTTACAGCAAGTGTATAACCATCTGGATCGTTTGTTTTAACATTCCAAATTGCCCACCCTGTTGAGGTGTTCACCGCAGTTCCCATGTTTGACATGGTTACGTCTGCTGGTGATGTGATTGAGATTCCTGACTCAACAGTGAGGTTTACAATAACTTCATCTGAAACCGCTCCTACAACTTGAGGTTCAGCTCCAGCAAATCCAACTATCAACAGTGCCACCACGGCAATGAATGAAGTTGTTTGTGCAAGAAAATTTTTCATTTTTTCGTTTTGTTTCATATCTTTATAATCTCTTTCGCACTCTCACACGAATTACCTATTAGTATACCCCATTAGCAAGGCCTGTTGGACTGTTGGTGTGGAAATCTTACTCAACACTCTCTAAATCTTCGGCATCAACTTCGATGTCATCATCAAGAGGAAGCTCTTCTAGAGTGTTTATTTTTTCTTGTACAGCAATTGGTGGTTGGTTGTTACGAAGATTTTTTACAATAGAGATTAAATCTTGATTTTGTTTATTGAGCTTTAACAATTCTTCAAATTGTCTGAGAGATGACGGCACTTCATCCACTTCGTAATAACTAAGCCCCAAGAAGTACTTAGCATTCTGGAAATTTGGATTCAAGCTAACTGATCGTTCAAATGCAAGGACTGCATCCTTGAAGTTTGCATTGTCATATTCCAATAAACCGAGCTGGAAATACACGAATGGATCATTTGGATTATTTGCACCAGCTCGTTTGAGCACATTAATAGCGCGTTCTGGGCTCCCTTGAGACAACTCGATCTGTGTAAGGAAGAGATATGCATCTGAGTAATTAGGCTTTAATTCAAGAGCTTTATCGATTGCAGCTCGAGCAGCAGGGATATTTTTATTTACTAATTCAAGCTGAGCAATTTTGAGGAAGATTCCAGGGTTGTTTGGTTTTAGTTCGAGTGATTTGCTATAGAGTTCCTTTGCAGTTGTGTATACACCTTCGGTTCCGAGTGAAGCTAGTCCTGTGTAGAAATCAGCAAGTCCTATGTAGTTGTTTTGGTTACGAGGATCGTACTGAACTGCGCGTTCGTAATTTTGAATAACACTATTTGCAACAGATCTAAAGAAGTCTGGATCAACTTCTTCTCCTGATTGAGCTTTAACGAGAATACTTTGAATTTGTGCAGTTCCCACTTCTCCGAGCGATCTAAAGTATGTGTCGATTGGATCAAGACGGACAGCGCGAGCAAGATTTGTTTCAATAGCTTTTGCATCGTTTGTTGCAGCGAGAACAGCAACTGATTGTTGGAAGTACACATGTGCAACAAATTTAGTAGCAGCCTTAACACCAATCCCTGCCACAGCAAGCATTAAGATGATTACCACCACCTTACTCACAAGTACGAAAGCTTTCTTTTGCGGAACAATGTTTTTTGTAGACAAAATTCCGTTTTTTGTCGCACTCGCAAAAAATAGCCCAGTAAATATGAAAGTGAAGACCGCAAGTGTCGTACTTGGTAAGTAGAAGAACATCGTAGCCCATAAAAACCAAGACGTGAAAGCTCCGGTTGTAAGTAAGAATCGATCACGCACATCTTCAACAGGAGTTCGAAGTGTTTTAACGGTTACCCACAAAAGAGCAGCCAAGAACAACAACCAAGCGATTCCGCCAAGTAGCCCTGTTGTAATAATGAATGAAGGAAGTAATCCAAAACCATATCGGAAATCTACATCCCAAAAATTAGTAGTTAACACAGACTGTGGTCTGAATTTTGGCCATTCATTTTCAAACAAAGCGGGACCAACTCCATACACAATTCGAGAACCTGAAAGTGATTGCTGCGCAACAGTAAGTGTTGCTTCAATAGATGGCCGAACTTCTAAATGTTGGATGTTGAATACCTGAGAAATACGATTCCCTATTGGTTGTCCAAATGCCAAGAAGATAGCAGAAACAACAAAGAGTGAGATCGTCACTTTTGAAAACATCTGACTCCCTTCTTTTTTTCCTCGCACAAAAGTACGCACAGTCATAAGCAGAGAGAAGATACCCAGTGCCCACCACACCAATGTGTAGTTAATGATAATGAGTAATACCGAACTTAAGACAACAACTCCGTACAAAAATCCTTTTACTATTTTTGAGAAACGTAAGTACTGTAGCGCAAGAACAGTAACCATGAGCAACAGCAATGTAAAGAGTCCAAGATCATTCCATTTTCCAAGTACCGTAGCGATAGGCGCACCAAAATACCCAAGTGGCGGCATTGCAGGAACCGTAATGTTAAGTAGATGAACAATGACTGCGATTACCCCAGAAACACATACCGCAGTATAGGCATAGAGCGCAGTGAATTTTTCTTTAAAAGAAATTGCTGTAACAGCAAGAATTCCAAACAACGCAATGACCGCCATTACACTGTCTTGTGCAAAGTCTCTTCCAAAAAATGAAATGTTAGGGTTTCGAGAAAGAACCCCTGCAATTAAATAGGTGACGGGAACAAGTAAACCAACAATAGTTAGGAAAGATATCGGGAATTGAATTTGAGGACTGCGAAACACTTTTGCAAGTACTACGAGTAGAGCTGTTACACCAACAACATACACAAGAAACATTTTTGCACTAAGAAGGATTGCAATAGATGAAGGAAGATAGAAGAGTGGAAGTAAAAAAACTAAACTAATAAGTAGTGTTCGAGGCAATGTTTCTGCGCGAAATAATTTTGTAAATATATTTTTCTTTTGAACTTTTGCGCGTACCTCTTGCTCCCCTTCTACAGTTTGTGCCTGTTTTTTTCCAAACATATGTTTCCCTCAATAGTAATAAAATTATTATACACGAACGGCCCGCGCTTACGCGCGGGCCGTTCACAACATTAGTAACGTTACCTAAGTAACGTACACTCTATTGTATGTATCAAACACATTCTGGCAAGTGCTTATACACAGTTCAATTTAAAGTTCTTGCCACGTCAACACTTCGTACTGATCCGATGTGAGCGGAAATTCTGGCGGGGGACCATAGAGCAGGTTTGCATCATACGTAATATTTCGTGTGACATACCCTGTGTTGTCTGTGTACGCAAAACCATACCGCTCATTAGTTCCAATCATTCCGTACAAATCAATTTGTGAACGAGTGTGATATGGAGAACATCCAGATCGATAGTAGTGACGACCAACACGTCCATTTTGAGCAATGAGCGCCGCATCAATTTGTAAATTAGTATCACTGTATAGTCCGACATTCACGTCTCGCTGAGCAATGAGAGCTATCACATCAGTACCATCGTAATTTGTATACTTCAAATCATCGTTGATGATGATGTTACGACGTGTTGTAGGGGCATCAGGGAACCGTGCAGCAGCAATCGTCAAACGAGCATTGTTAATTTGCCCTTCTACCCACACATGATCCTCGAGGAAGATCACCCCGTTGTCAGGAAAATCATATGTTCCTAAGCTTTTTTCTCTTTTTATACTCCATGTTCCCCAATCATCCTGTCCCAAAACGTTGTTACAAGATCCACTCGTTCCCTGCAGTGAAGTAACACGGTACAAAACAAATGTATTATTTGTTTGTAAAACAATGTGATACCCAGCACTTCCGGAACTTCCAAAGTATCTCCCGTTTGCCTGTGCTTTTTGTTTCAAGTCAGCAAGGTCTGAAGTGAGTCCAGCGAAATCAACAGCGGGAGCGCCCACTTGTCTTCCTGCTTCAAAGACATCAAAACGATCAGCGAGAGCCGTTGCATAATTTGGATCAACAGGAGAAAGGTGTGTATGCACCGCCCATTCGTACGGACCGTTATGATCAGGGTCATCGTAACTTTCTCGAGCACTAGAAATTAAATTATGAGCCAAACCATCAAATCGGATTCCGTTATTTGAGTGAATTGGACCAAACACTTCAGTCCCCTCTCCAAACCGCATATCAGAGTTTGCGACAAACGCATACTTTGCAAAAGAAGGTTTCGCCAGCTCAACCTGAATAGTTGCTTCAGCCGTTGAACCAACAACCGTTCCAGTAGACGTCACCGTTACTAACGTAGAACCATTTTCAGGTGGAGTAATCATTAAACTAAACTCTCCCACCTTGTTTCCTTCAGCATCCAAGAAATCATGTACGTATGGACCATCTGTTCCAGTTCCGTCTTGAAAATCTTGTGGAGCATGGGCAAGATGCCATCGATAATATTCAGCGCCCGCTTCTGCGATATGAAAAGCCTGTTCGTCTTGACGAACCATTCGTGCCCCTTTCCATGTCACAGCAAACCAACTGGTAAGTGCAACAATCAGTGCTGTCGCAATCAAACCAAAAACAACAACGTTAAGTAAAATAATTCCTTGTTGTGTTTTTGAATTACTCATCTTGTCCATAATTATCTTTAAGATTTCGAACAACCACCTGTGTAGTAATTGTAAGTAACGACGGTGCACGGTTTGGATTTGAATCGACCGTAAGATCTACTCGAAGCAAACGAACAGCTGCAGGTGTTACTGGTTCAGCAAGCGGAGGTGTTGTAGTGCTTCCTGCATAGTCAGAACCATAATAACTAAATACATATTCTCCAGGAACAACGTCTCTAATTACTTTAATGATTTGTTCATTATTTACGTTATATACGAGCGGGTTTCCGGTTGGTGTAATGACTCCCTTTTTAAATTCATTTCCTTCAACAAAATATCGAACGCGTTCACGAATACCGTCGTGATCAATATCAGTATAAAACGCAAAACTTGAAGTAGCAGTTTCAGCCAAAGAAAAAGCGCCGAGATTAGAAGGTTGTGCGCCACGCACTTCGTTAGCAAACGGTCGCAACACTTTTCGTGCTTCGGTAACGTTATTCAAACCAATTTGCAACACATCATTAAAAAAGAAAACGTCTCTTGAGAAAGCTCCCGTCGCAACAACGAGCAGAGAAAAGATAGCCAATGCAACCATGGTTTCAATTAATGTAATTCCCTTTTTTGAAGACCGTAGCATTAGAGTGGGTTAAGTGTTATTTGGAGAGCCTGCCAATCTTCATTGAACAGAATGCTATTGAGTGTGGTGGTCTCATATCCCGTTTTGGTAATCGTTACATCATACGGTGAACTATTTAAGTTACTAATGTATGCCTGACCAACAGGAGTACAATCTGTAGAAAAACTAAACCGCACGTCTGAAACATTCGGTGTCACGCTTGTGTCATCCGTTTCCAAAAAGGCTCGGTATCGAAGATATCGATCGCCGTCATGAGCAGACGAGAGTGACTGACCAGGTGCAGTGAAATATGTATCAGAGCCACCCGATGGTCCCACAAAATCCCATGGTTGTAGTTCTTCCAACAATTCATTGGTTGCTACTTGAAATTTTACCGATTCAGAACCCGCCAGCGCAGGTTGATCTCCAGGATTCCAATTAAGTGTTAGGAAGTTTGTTGTTGTACCAATATCAAATGTTGATGATTCGAGCCATCCACTCGAAATATATGCACCACTAAATGATGCAAGCTGTAACTCTCCAACAGGATTCGCTGTCTCAATATCTCCACTTTGAGACATATATCGAGAAACGTTCGAATACTCAGTTTGTCCATCACCTCCCGACCAATCAGTTTGAGAAAGATGTCCGCTTCCAGTAATCATTGTATATGTGGCAGCACCTTGAGAAAGAGTAACTTCTGCTCCTGAAAGCAACTGTTCATTTGAACCATCAATAACGGTCACAAGCACTGCGTTTGGATCCGCATTTGCAAACATTAAATCAATAGACTGTGTTGAACCTGGCGCAACATCAAACGGAACATTTGGATTTGCACCAACTAAATCCAGCCCCGTATCCAGCACTGTATACGTGTATGTATCCCATTCAACATCATTTAATCGAACCCAACCTGATGAATCAGTCTGAAAATCAGCATCGTATTTAAATTTATCGACACCAATCAACTTAGTTCCGGCAAGATTAAAATCAACACTTGGAACTGGTTCACACGTGACGGTTCGTGTATTTACATTTAATCGAGACAATTCATCAATCGCAAAACTAATTTCTGTAACTTGACCAGCAGCAACGTTTGCATGAAGTTTATCTGGAACAGGGTTCTCTGGATCACCAAGTGCGTACGTTTGTTCAGATGAATATCCATCCTTAGAAACTGTAATTGCGTATGATTCAAAACCAGGTGGAGCATCTACTAATTGATACAACCCAGCCTCGTTTGTAACATCATCAACAACGATAGGAGTTGTTGTGCCAACATATTCAATGTGAATATCTGCTCCCTGAACGGGTTGTCCGTCAGCATCAAACACCTCCACAAACAGCGCTCCATTATTTCCTGAACCTTCTAGCGCCTCGGGTGCAACATATGATGTCAACTCAATAGGCTCAACATCTTTACTGCAGTCGTTGCACACAATAGAAATGGCGACGAGTTTATTATCCGCGGGAGATAAATCATTTGGTTCCCCGCCGATAGTTCCATCAAATGGGTGGTCAATATTTCGAACAATAGTTGTTACCTCAAAAATATGCCCGTCACGTTCGAGAAGTTGTATATGCGGAACAACACCATTTGGAATACTGTCCACAACTCCAACGTCACTGTACGGCAAGTTTCTAATGATTTCGATTTGTTCTGTCGCCAAGTTAGTTGCGGTTGTTTTGATACGCAAAATTTGTACCGCTCCGAAAATTTGAATAAAACCAAACCATGCAGTAAGCGCAATAGTAGAAAAAACCGCTACCGCAATGAGCGTTTCGATAAGTGTAAGTCCCCGCGTGTGTAGAGCACGTCGTTGCATTACACGTATTGTACCGTTTGTTGCACGTTAATTACATTAAGTTGTGCAATTGAAAAGAAAAGACGCCGCAACCCTTCGGGTTGCGGCGCATGAATGGTCGAGTTGAGACTCAGGTCAGCCAGCGTTTGCTGGCCGGCGATGATCTCCAACTCCTTCGACGTCGCTGTCCGAGAACGGACGTCCGGCGAAGAATTGACCCATGTCCGGCATTCCACCGAACAGATCAGAGGTGCCGATTCCGGCGAATTTTGTATCGATTTGAACGAACTGGTGGGCACCGATACCTCCAACATCCATGATGAGGAAACCCTCTTCGATGGAATGCTTCAGCTCCTGACGCTCGTCGTCGGTGAGGTCTGCCGGGATGTTATCCAGCGTCATGCGGACACCGCCGAGCTCTTTCTCGATCTTGCCGGCGATTTCGTCGAGGATCTGGGGGGGAATGATTCCCGTCTCCATCATCCTCATCACAGTGTGAGCAAAGCACCCGCAATCGAGTGGGTTCTTGCTGAGAGCGACGACCATGCGGTCATCTTCCTCAGAAGCCCGGTACACCTCGTACTTGAGCCGATCGACCGGAGGGAAACCTTCCGGCAGTTCGACAGCACTGTGCTTGATCGCGTGACGCAGATCCTCCGAGAACCTTTGAATGATCAGCTCGTCGAGAGGGTCATTCGCGGGCGGGGTCATCGAGCGCAGCGTTGAAAGCGCAGTGCTCATGGTTTGCTGGAGAGCTTCCGAGAGAGACTCTTCGGTCCATTCGGTATCCGATGAGATCTTCTCGTTGAACGCAACCATGGGTTGCGTCACAGCTTTCGCAGCGGCGATTGCCGCCTGAATCGAAGCCTTTTCGGAGCGATTCTTGGCCATCTCCATGGCGGCGTGATAATCCACCCATTCCGGAGTATCGAGCTCCAGCAGGATGAACGGTTTGCCGCCGACGGTTGCCGGGGCAATTTCGAGATTCGACCAGTGCTTTGCACGGTCGCTGTCAGTTACGAGCTCAATGAGCCCTTTCAGTTCTTTCAGTTCTTTCAACATAAGGAACGTTAGGTTGGTTGTTTTCCACCTATCAAACGCACAACCGTGTGTGTTTGCATCAGTAGATTCCAAATGAAATTAATACAGAAACCATGTAATGTCAATAAACTCTCTTTTCTGACGAGCTTTGTATTAAAAATAAAGTGGCATCACCTTTAGAGAAACTGCTTCAAAAGCTCAATGTCTTTTTGTAAATCAGGGAGTAGATTGCGGTTATAAATACCAACTGCGGGATGATACAGCGGCACAATCTGAACCTTTCCATATGAGAGTGTTGTTTCAAATATGTTCCCGTGAATGGTAGAAATCGTACCTAATGAATCCTCAAGACCATACCGCTTCATCACATACTCCATAGAAAAACGCCCGAGCGTTGCGATAACTTTTGGTTGAATAATTTCAATTTGTCGATCAAGAAACGGTGCATACAATTCAATCTCCTCGGGTTTTGGGTCGCGATTATTTGTTGGTCGGTCTTTTACAATATTTGTTATATAGACATCGTCGCGATTTGCACCAAGATGTTTAAGGAGTTCATCAAGCACTCGTCCAGAAGCGCCACAAAATGGTCGGCCCGTTTTTGCCTCGTTTTTTCCCGGAGCTTCTCCAATAAACATAATCTGTGCATCATGACTCCCTGCCCCAATAACTGGAAACATTCCGTTATCTACACGTTCTTTATATAAAGGAGAGTTGGTGAGTTCGAGCAACTCATCACGAATCTGTTTCATTGCTTCAAATTTTGGAGAGGTCTCTGACATGCTCTGTATGGTAACGCAAAGTGTGGCGTTTTACGAATTGTTGACCTTAGAGTTGTATCAACGTATGGTGTTCGAGAAAGAGAAAACCATGAAAATAAAAAATATTCGAAGGAACCGTGGAATGACACTACTCGAAGGAGCATTCATCCTGGGAGGATTCTGTGTTGTGTTTGTGTGCATCGGTATCGCTGTTGTTCTACAGCATCACAAAGAGGTCGCCAAACGAGATGAGTGCTACGCGTTTCGATACAAATGGCAGACGATAGTTCGCCAGTACCAAGAGAGAAACCAGCTCGTTGAGGGCGATCAAATCAATCTGCATCAGTTGCTCGAAGAGAGTACTATGACAAAGAGAGATTTCATCTGTCCACACGATAGGTTCTCACATTATCAATGGAACACGGATCTCACGATCCCTGAACCAAATGTTCCCTTTGTGACGTGCACCCACGAATACCACAGAGATTACGTTCCACGCAAAGGAGGGTACCTCTATAGCTATCTTGGCTGGTAACTACGCACCTTTGCCCATCTGGGCTTTTTCTTTTTTTAACAGCAACTGTTTTGCAACAGTTCCACGATTATACCCTCCAACAGTTCCATCACTTCGCACAACTCGATGACATGGAATACTCGGATCATAATTTTTATTCAAAATATTTCCAACGGCTCGCGCAGCGCGCGGGGAACCCGCGCGCTGCGCGACTTCTTTATATGTTAACGTCTGCCCTTTTTTAATCCTTCGCACAATCAAATACACTTTTTCTGCGAACGTCTTCATTAGATATTTTCCACCAATGAGTACATCGGACTAATCATTGAAATTGCAAAGAATCCTACGCCGGCTCCTACAATAATCATCATGAATGGCTCCACAATCGTTGAAAGGTTTTTTGTTTTTTCATCTACGGCTTCTTCGTAGTGTGTTGCAACTTTCATAAGCATTGTTCCGAGTTCTCCTGTTTCCTCCCCTACAGCAACCATCTCCGAAACAAACGCTGGATATAATCGCTCGTACTCCTCAAAAATCTTCGCAACAGGTAATCCTAACTGCACATTTTTTTCCGCCTTATCAAGCACTTCTTTATAAAAAGAATTTTGCACTACACCTTTTGTAATTTGCACTGAAGAAAGATATGGAACTCCCGCAGCAAGAAGTGCAGACAGTGTTCGTGTGGTACGCGCAGTGTTTGTTTCTTTAACCAACGTAGAAATCATCGGCGCGTGTAACAATACCCACTCAAACATTCGACGCCCTACTGTGGTTCGAATACCAACAACAAAAAGAACAATGAGTCCGACGAAACCACCAAGTAGGAGCATCGTATTATTTTGAAACGCATTGGAAGTCGCAATAATAAACTGTGTTGATTTTGGAAGTTCGGCACCAATGTCGGCGAAAGTTGCAGACAATGTTGGAACAATAAAAAGAAGCATGAAGATTCCAATGCCGAGCATTGCAGTAAGAATCACCCCAGGATAAATAAGTGCGCCTTGGATTTTCTTTTTGAGCTGATGCGTTTTTTCCATCTGACCGGAAACTACATTGAGCGCCTGTACCATGTCTCCTGATTCCTCCCCTGCACGAACCATAGAAATAAAAAGTGTTGAAAAAACACCAGGATGTCGCTCGAGTGCTTTTGCCAACGTGTCTCCACGATTAATTGAAGCATTGAGATCCTTAAGTACATACTGGAAGCGTTTGTTTTTTGTCTGCCGCTCCATCACCGAAATAGCACGCGCCATAGACAAACCAGCCTCGAGCATTGAAGAAAGATTCTTTCCAAACAAAATTTTGTCGTTCATTGAAACCGTTCCAATCGTCGACAACTTCTTAAGAAGCATTCCAATAGTTTTTTTATCTGATGGCCACGCGGCAATAAGAGATAATCCCTGTTCTCGAAGATGATTTCCTAATGCGAATTTATCGTCTGCACTAATGTCGTCTTCGTGCATTGTTCCATCTTTATCAAGCGCTTTATAGTGAAACTGCATATTATTCTGAAATAACTCGAAGCACTTCTTCGATTGTCGTTAAACCTTGAGCGGCTTTGTAGACGCCGTCTTCCATCATCGTAAGCATCCCCTCAGCAAGTGCTTGTTCATGAATTTTTTCGGCTGGCTTCCCTGAAACGATCATGTCTTGAATGATTGGAGATGTTTTGAGTACTTCATGAATACCAACACGACCATCATATCCGTCATCTCCCGCTGTTACTTTTGGTCGATAAAAAGGTACGTCTTTCCAATCAACTCCTTTCTTTACAATACCGTCGTCTTGCAATGACTTAAGAACTTTATCCATATCAACGGTTTTGCTAAGAGATTTAATTCCCGCAGGTGAGAGTGTGTACTTGTCTCGAGCTTTTCCAAGCTTTCTAACGAGTCGTTGTGCAATAATCACACGGAGTGTTGAAACAAGAAGAAACGGTTCAGCTCCCATGTCCATCAAACGGGGTACGGCACCAGCTGCCGAGTTGGTGTGGAGTGTTGAAAGCACAAGGTGACCAGTAAGTGCCGCGTTAATAGCGAGACTCGCAGTTTCTCCATCTCGAATTTCTCCCACCATAATAATGTCGGGATCTTGTCGAACGAGACTACGCAAACCAGCAGCAAAGGTAAAACCAATGTCAGGCTTAACCTGTGTTTGATTGATACGCTTCATTTGATACTCAATCGGATCTTCAACCGTAGAAATATTTACATCAGGAGTATTCAAAATCTCAAGCAATGAGTAGAGGGTTGTTGATTTTCCAGAACCAGTTGGACCAGTTGTAAGAATTAGACCTGTTTTTTGTTTAGTTGCTTCGTAGATTCGTTCAAGGTTAACGCCGTGAAACCCAAGACTCTCGAGTGTGTACCCACCTCCCCCTTCTCGCAAAATACGCATAACGGTTTTTTCTCCGTAGTAGGTTGGTAAAATAGAAACACGGAATGAAACTTTTTCCCCGTCGAGCAGAATTTTGAAACGACCGTCTTGAGGTAATCGTTTTTCGTCGAGCTTCAAGTTTGCGAGCACTTTGATACGTGCAGTAATCGAAAGCATACTTTCTTTTGGAAGTGTCATTGCAGCATGCAAAATACCATCGACTCGATATCTAATGACGAGTGCATCTTCTTGTGGCTCCATGTGAATGTCAGATGCGTTCTGCAAAATTGCATGCTTGAGCAAGGTATCAACAACACGAACAACAGGAATGTCTTCGGCGATTGCTTTGAGGTTTTTTTCTGAAAGGTCACCACCGTTTGTTGCTGCGTTTGCTTTGAGGCTGTCCATTTCTTTGGTGATAATGTCTCCAAAGTCTGCCTTGAGGCTTTTTTGATATTGCACCAATGCGCTTTTGATTGAACCTGTTGAAGTAAGACGAGGTTGAATGTTGAGTCCCGTTTTCTTTTTGATGAAATCAATTGCAGATAAGTCATCAGTATCAAGCATCGCAACCTCAAGTCGTTCCCCATCTTTTTTGTATGGAACAATGTTGTGGTTTCGAGCAATTGGTTCAGGAATTATAGAAAGCACTTCAAAAGGAATCTTTTCTGAAGAGAGATCAATGAATGGAATTCCAAGTAGGTACGCCTGAATTCTTTTAAGGTCATCGTCAGTGATTTTTCCCTGACTCACTAAATAATCACCTACCGTTTGGTTTGGAAATTTTTCGAGATGTTCATCAGCCGCATCAATGTCTTGCGAGGTAACAAGTCCAGAGTCGACCATAAAACTTTTTAATTTGTCTTGTTCAATATACATAGATAAATGTTGTTCTTATTATAGACGTTTGTAGAACAAAAAGAAAAACGCAGCTGTGCAATAAAACAAAAAAAACGGCGGCCCTTCGGGCCGCCGTTTTTTTGTTATCCTACGTTTGCCGTATATTAATTACAGGTAACAACCTCAGATGTTTTGGTTTTTCCTCCTGTCCCCTTACACTTCAGGCGATATGTTCCTGCATCGCTCGTTTGTAATGTCCCCTTAACAGGTACGCTTTTTACAGCAGTTCCATCTGTAGTATTTTCCAAATCACAATTAGCCGCCTTCTCAACTTCCCATTTAAAGATACAGCTATCGTCTTGTTGTACCGTAAACGAAACAACAACCGGTGCTTCACCACTAACAGGTCTTAGAATCGCAGTGTATCCATCTCCTTGAATAACCTTAGTCTCCGGTTTATATCCAGCAACAGGTGTTTCTCCTGACACTGTGGGATCCTCAACAGTATCTGAAGCCCCTTCTTCAGTTGTGGTTGCAACCTCTGTGCCGTCATCAACGGTTGGTGCATCAGCCTGTGGGGTTGATCTAAACACTAAAAATACAACTCCGGCGATAATAACTACTACAATAAGTGCCCAAAGTGGAGCAATTTTGTTTTTTTCCTGTTTTTCTTCCATGGCACCATTGTACTGGAGATGCTATTAAAATCCAGCACCTGCTACTTTCTGATCAAGACAACATCAAACAAATTATCTTTGAGATCACCGCAGACCGAAACTCCTCCGGTAGCAACAGTTCCGTTATAAATGCGATATTTATCAAGATCTATTCCAAACTCCCTTCCTTGCCACACCCAATGAATAGTCGGTGCGTAATAGATAGTGTTTCCTTGCGTATGCTGGAAAAGCTCTCCAAGCATTACAAGTTGATCCCCGCTACCAATCTGCTCTTTAGTAATAAACGCGCTTGGCATATCACGAATAATTGTCTGTATTTCTTTACGTTTTGTTTCGAGAGTCTTCTCTGTTTCATTAAGAGGCAACCAGTTCTTATTAGTTTTGTTGTATTTTTCACCAAGCTGTTTTAGATAACTAACATATGCAGCATCAGGAAATAGATAGTCGTCTCCATATGCTTCAATCAACTCTGAAACAGTTCTATTGTTTGGCTCAACAATCTTAATTCTTGAAGAAAGGTATTCTGCATGTCGTGCAATCTGATCTTCGGGTAATCCATAAAGGTTGATTAGTGGATGAGTATCCGACCACCATCTTGTTTGAGACTTTCGAGTCCAAATTGCTTGTGCCTTTTTTAATTCAGTTGTTGCACAAGTATCAAATGTTGTTGGTTTCTTTGGATTTACATATTCGGTTGAAGATGAACCAGTAAACGTAACGGTATATCCTGGATCATCAAGCGCATATTGAATATCTTTTAGATCACCCGATGCACGCACATAATTTATTGACTCTGCAACATCAATGATATTTCCTTCTGCAGTAACCGCCTCTGCAAGTATTCCTACCATTTGGTTTGAGGTAGACTCATTTTTATACAGAATTGAAAATGTTTGTTTTCCAGAAGAGCGAGCTTTTACCTCTACCGTTTCGCCACAATCGGCAAGGTCTTTCCTATTCGTACTAATTGATTTGTCATCACACACAAGCCTTAGACGCCATTTATCTATCTCGTCTGAAGGATCCATGCTTAATGTATATTTATATTTTTGCTGACCCTTCTTTTGATTTTCAAATGTAGATATAGCACTAATGTCTGCAAAGCCATTACTTGTTTTTGCAACCGCCACATTTTTCTCAGCACAAGTAAGTTCTTTTATTTTTGCAATAGTTGCTGGGCCAACGTTTCCAGCACCAAGCTGTGAAGCAGAAGTGATTAAACCTTGTGCCAACTGAAATGAGACAACAGCATCTCGGGTGAGCGATCCGTAATAGTCAGTATTTTCTGGATATGAAAAATGTCCCCGCTTTCGAAGAAACTGCTGAAGCAATGTAACCGAAGTGTCACGAGTGTTTACTAGCAGGTTTCTTGGAAGGAGCACACACCCGTCACTACTTTGAGTAAGTACGGTTGGAGTACTTACTTTTGGAGCAGGTGCACCACCGAAAGCCCTTGACGAAATTGCAGCTCGCGCAGCCGCAACGTTTTCTGGTTTAATAAGACCAATAGTAATAAGCATCTCAACATCTGCTGCAGTAAGGGCGTACGCGGTCTGAGAAATAAATAAAGTTGCAATAATAAGTGTTCGTAATACTAGTTTCATTAGCATTATCGTAACACGAGATAAAGCTCCTAAAGGCCGCAAAACCCACAATATTGACCAAAACCCAATATTTTGGTATATTACTGGTATCAGTTCGCCCCCCGGCGGGCTTAAATTTTTACCTAAAACTTAATATACAACCGCATATGTTTGACCTAAAAGTAATTAATTCAGTAATGGCACAGCTCGAAGAAGAGCGTGGAATTTCTCGAAACGTTGTTATCGAGGCCATTGAGCTTGCCCTAGCTAACGCATACCGAAAGGAATACGGAAAGAAGGGACAGATTGTTAAAGCAACCTTTGACCTTGATTCTGGATCAGTAGAATTCAGCCAAGTAAAAATTGTTGTCGACAAAGACAGCGTTATCATGGATGAACCAGAAGAAGGTGAAGAAGGAGCTTCAGAAGAAATTGCTGAAGTAACCGAAAACGAGAAGGTTCATTTTAATGACGAGCATCATATTCTTCTTGAAGATGCACGAATGATTAAAGGAGGAACACAACTTGGAGACGAGATTGTATTCCCTCTTGAACGAAAGGATGATTTCGGACGAATTGCTGCACAAACAGCGAAGCAAGTAATCACACAAAAGATTCGCGAAGCTGAAAAAACATCAGTTCTTGCAGAATTCGGACAACACGAAGGTTCAATTGTTTCTGGAACAGTTGAACGAATGGAGCGAGGAGCAGTATATCTCGATATGGGACGTGCTGTTGGAATGCTTCCATACGAAGAACAAATTCCCGGGGAACGATTTAAACAAGGAGAACGCGTACGCGCTTTCCTTTACAAAGTAGACGAAACAACACGTGGAGTGTTCCTCAAACTCTCACGTTCACATCCAAAGTTTCTTGAAGAACTTTTTAAGGCAGAAGTACCTGAGCTCGCACAAGGAGTTGTTGAAATGAAAGCAATTGCACGAGAAGCTGGTTCACGATCAAAAGTGGCAGTTGTTTCTAACGACGAACATGTTGATCCAGTAGGAGCACTTGTTGGACAACGAGGAGTTCGAGTATCAACAGTTACATCAGAGCTTGGTGGTGAAAAAATCGACATCATTGAATGGTCTGACGACGCTGCAGAATTTGTAGAAGAAGCATTGTCACCAGCACATGTTATCGACATCGAGCTCATTGAATCTGAAGATTCACGTGTAGCTCGTGTTGTTGTTGCAGAAGACCAGCAGTCACTAGCTATTGGTAAAGGAGGACAGAACGTTCGACTTGCAGCAAAGCTTACTGGATGGAAAATTGATATCTCATCAGCAGGACCTAGTGAAGAAGCGCTAGCAGAAGCAGGTGAAGATGATGGTTTTGCACCACTTCAAGCAGCTGTTGCTGAAGCACCAACAGAAACTACAGAAGAAATATCTGAAGAAGTTGCTGAAAACAACGAAACAACCGATGAGGTTGCAGATGTTACTGAAGCAGAAGTAGTTGAAGAAACTGCAGAAGCTGAAGAATCTGACACAGAATCACCAGAAACTGAAACAGAAGAAGTAGACAAAAAAGAAGCGTAAGTTTATCTTACATAGAACAAACAAAAGGGCGGCCGGATGAAATCCGGCCGCCCTTTTGTTTGTATTTGTTTATTTATATGTATGTTGTTTTTAACCCTACCTACAACACGACCCACACTCCTACTGCACTCCTCGTGCTTTTGTAATATCAACACTCCAAAGTGTTAAATCTTTTTTGTTTACAAAAACCACAAACTCATCCCGAGGACTCACGGTAAGTTTTGTAATATCAAAACTTTGATTCACTTCTTCTTTATCAATCAAGAGTGCTTCGTATGATTCGGTTTCCAGATTAACCTTCCAAAGATTATCATTAAAGGTACTTAACCCTTGATACCATGTCTCAGGATACGCTACGCGTTCTGGTTGATCGGTTGCTCCACAAAAGAGTACATCCTCATCCTGCTGACTAAAGACACATTTCTCTGGTAATGTTTTTATTCCGAGACGCTTTGTTTCATTCTTCTTAATACTATATGCGTACGTATCTAACTCATTTCCACGAGACACTGAATAAATCATCCACGTGTTATCCGGATTCACTAATGTAGTAAGGCCGTTTGTATCACCAAGTAATTTAGTTGGTGCCCCTCCTGATGTATTTACAAGATACGCAAATCCCGGAGCTCGAGAATCAGCCTTTGTAGTAAGTGTAGAAATATTTACATTCGGACGTTGTACAATCCACTCAACAAATGGCGACTCGTGAATAATTCGTTTTGTTTGATCTCGCAAATCAGAAAGAATCAAACTGCTTCCCCCTGTATTATTTTTGATTATGTAACTCAAGCCATTCGCGCCGATGTCGGCAGACACGATGTTTTGAGAAAGATACACTCCTTCAAGCGCATACCCATCAGCGACCAACTGAAACGTTTCAGGTGACGTCGTACTCTTTGAAGTAACTTTTGCAGACAATGTTTCTACAGTTTCTTCATCTTCAGCAAGATATTGCAGGAGTACATACTCCCCGTTTGGAGAGAACTTCGCATAGTGCATTTTTGGAATCGTGGTATTTGAAAGACGAGTTTGTGTAAGAGAATTTTCTCGAGCCTCATACAAGTGACCCGTTGCCCGTTCAATATATCTAAATGTCGTAATGGTAAATGCACGACTCTCTTCTACTCCTTGATCTGAAATGTATGTTTCTGAAGAACCTGTTGGTCGTTCAAAAGCGACAGCTCCCGCGACAGGAACCTGAGAAAGCTGACGTACTCGAGGAATAATGTTTGAACCAGGATTTTGATTGCCAAAAGTGCCGTCAGGATTTAGAACACCCTCTCTACCAATACCGTTTTGTAAATCAATCGGGAAAAAAGACTCTCCACGATCTGGTGGTGCATACGTAGTTGGTGCAGCGTCCCCTTTAAAGAAAAAGAGCCACACAACAAAACCAATAAAAACTGCAACGAGTGCAAAGATAACCCAACCGAGAACACGTTTCATCATATGTTCGTATTATACCTATAAAAAGACGGAGTGGGCACCACTAACGAACAGGTCCGAGGACAACTGATTCACGAGGAACAAGTTCTACAAGTAAGTTTGCTGTTGCTCCGCTATCAAGCTGCAGCTCTCTTCCTACAGCTTCCGAGACAAGCATCACGCTATTTTGTTCACTACGATGATCAATTTCAGCAACAACAGATCGTCCTGTATTTTTATTGGTAATTACGGCAACCTGTGAAGAAAGATAACGGTTTGCAATTCCAGTGTCTGCAACTGGTTCGATGTTTGCAAGACGCGCGCTGGTTTCGTCAGGGTATGCAACAAAATATTCAGTTGCAGGAATTCTGTTTCGAATAAGCATACCACTCACTTCTCCTTGCTCTTCGTATCCATGCAAGCCTTTTGAGTCACCCTGTGCATACAGGATTTTGTTTCCATTACTATCGAGTGCGTAATAATACGTACCACTCACATCACTTAAAGCTAATGTAAGTCCTCCTACATTTTCTGGATTTCGAATAAGTGCATATTCAATACCTCCTTCTGTGATTGTTTTTACATCAGCAGGTCCACCGTAATATACTACAGTAATTCCACCCTGTGCAACGGTTATAGCTGGTTCTTCTACAGGAATTTCCTCAATAGGCTCTACAAATGTTTCAACCGGTGAGTTCTTTTTATTAAAAACGAAAACAATAGCACTCACTCCTCCAATGATTGCTGCGATAATCACAATAATGAGTAATCGATCACGCATACCTTAAAAACTACCAACATCAAATGGACCGGCACCACCAGTTCCAAGAATGAGATTAAGAATAAAGATTGACGTGAGAGCAATCAACAAACCTCCAAGCGCAGCAGTAATTCTTTTCTTTCCTTCGTCTTTACCAAACAACGATTCACTTCCCATATACTGCACACCACCAACCACGAGCATGATAATCGCAAGAATGATTGTGAGCGTAACACCCCACACAAAAATCTGTGCGAGCATTCCTCCGAAACCATTCCCCCCAAAACTAACACCACTAATTGGTTGATATGCAGCTGAACCCGCCCCGGACGTTCCTCCTGAACTCGGGTTTGTTGGAACAGTTACAGCAAAAGAAATTGCAGGCACAGCAAAAGATAGAATCAATCCATATACTACTTTAAAATACCGTAACATTTCCTTGATTTATTTGAGTCTCGAGTGTTTCGTTTCCAATAACATCCAATGCAAAATCTATTCTAGCATTTTGTAGCATATTGCTAAGATGTGATGCCCCCACCACAATTTTTGACAATCCACTTCTCAACAAATCTTTGTTAGTAAAAGTTAGATCAGCACCTAATGCCGGGTCTTTGATTGCAGCATTATTCTCAAGCCACACATAAGAAAGCGCTCTGTCATTCTTTGTCTCTACTGAGAAAAAATAAGGAATTGCTGTTAATCCAACCTCTTCTCTATCAAATCTAAAGCGACTCGTTATAGCTTTTTCAAACACATTTCCATACAGTGGATTATTTTCGTATACAAGCACTTTTGGATTAGTAGGGTTTACGGCAATACGTTTTCTCGCACGAACATCGCTGTTGGGAGCCTCTACGGTCACGGTGACCATAAATGGTTGAGAAAGGACACTTCCCACAAAACGAACAGTGTCTTTTCCGTATCCAGAAATATCTTGAAGAACCTGATCATTTTTTTCCCACGTATAAATTAGTTTTTTTGGATCGGCACGCACTCCACCAGTAATTAATTCGGGGATTGCGGCAATCGTCACAATAGACTGAGGAGTAAAGAGTGATCGACCTTTATAAAAAGGAGGGGTGTACGTTTCTCCAGAAACCAACAGATCAACACCAGCAGGGGCAACTGTAAAATTTTCACTTAACACTTCTCCACTCTCTTTGGTGATTGTCACTACAACCTGCTGAATAATTCCAGTTGGTGGAGATGTAAAAGTAAACTTTGTTTTTCCAACTCCTTGAGCTTTCTGTCCGTCACTGGTCGCCCACGTAATAGTTGCTCGCTGTAAGTTCGTGGAATAGCTCTCAATACTTGCAGTAACACTGCTATTTGGACTCGGTACTGATGGAAGAACGGTTACGGTTACTTGCTCCTTAAAACCAGGAGGTAGGAGTTGAGCATCTACACTAGATGTTTGCACAAGAAATAGAGCACAAATAAAAACAAAGCATCCTAGGCGCTTTAGCAAAAGTAACATGCTTCTATTGTACCTTTGCTTAACCAGTGTCTCAAGCAAGGTTATCAAAATACTTTCTCAATTAAGCTTTTTTAGCTGAAGCAGTAACACTTCCTTGAGGACCACGCTTCGTTCGCACGACATTTGTAAAGACATCTAATTTCTTTGGATCCCCTAAAGCTGCCCATATCAACTGAACGGCCGCATTCCGATCATTGTGTGTCAAAATCACAAAAACTAAATCCATAGGGAAAAGTCTTAAAATCATACCAATGTATGGAATAGGGGCATTCATAAGAGCTGCAATTAATATTCGGCGCCCTACATTCTTAAGTAGTTTTCTTCTTACACCAATCAGTTTAACTCCATCGATCGCTGTAAATGCCCAATAATATAAGTATGCAGTCACAAACAATCTAAGCGCACCATAAATTACACTATAAATAGCAGTCCATCCACCAACGAGTTCTAGTAAGTCTACAATTTCCACAACACTGACCCCAATTGAAAGCATGAAAGGAAAAGATTTTTGTTCCGGAGGATTCTCAACCGTCTGACGAAACTCGTCTATACCAACAGAAACTTGCTGTCCAGCATTTTGCAGCTCTTCTTGCGCAGCCTCCATTCGCTTAGTGAAAGCTTTGAATTTTTGCAATTCTGCATTACCAGGCATAATACCCTTATCGTACACCCTTTATCTCTACCCCACCACGAAGTGCTTCTGGATTAGCGGTTCCTCCAGACGCCTTAAGTTCTTCTTTGGCACGTTTAATCTGCAACACCTGAGATGGATCAGACGTAATGATTTGATCTTCAGTATATGAGGCGATAATTTTGATCGCGATATGTTTAATACCAGCAAAGAAGATTCCTTCACCCACACCAGATTCGAGCAACAGATATTTTTCTTCTTCTGTAAGGTTGAATGTTTGCTGTACCATATCGATCGCTGTCGGAGACTGTTTGAGGAGTAACTGAATTGATGAGTTGGTAATAATTGGCATTCCATATGGAGAGCGTAAGAAGTCTTCTACGTCCTGTGTAATGGTAGACATTCCCAAGTAGTATTTACGTCCTCGTTTTGCAAGACCAAAAAGGAACGATGCAGTGTCGTCTGATTTCATCATCCACCATGCCTCATCAATTACAAACAGTCGCTTCTTGAGTTCTTTTCGAATAGCATTCCAAATAAAGTGCGTTACCAAATACATCGCCACAGGCTTGAGTTCGTCTTCCATGTCTCGAAGTGAGAACACTACGAATCGCTTATTGATATCAATGTTGGTTGGCTTGTTGATGAACCCTGCCCATGTACCACGCGTATACTTTGAAAGTTTCTGCGCCATACTTTCTCCTCCAACCATTCCAGAAAGTACGTACTCGAAGTCAGAGAGTAGTGGCGGTTCGATATTTGAGAAGTCACTGTCTGGAGTAATATCCTTAAGCGCGTATGTTTCAGAAATTGCACGATCAACCAACGCGTCTTCTTCTGGTGTCATTCCACCAAGCATCAAACGGAAAAGCCCCACAAGGTTTACAATGTTTGAACGAAGTACATCCCCCGCTGATTCATCTTGTGTTGGTGGCGCCAAATCAAATGGGTTGATGTGGTGATCAGATGTAAGGGAAATATTAAAGTATCGTCCACCAGTTGCTTCTGCAAGAAATTCATATTCTCGCTCAGGGTCAATTACAATCACGTCGGTGTCGAGCATGAGTGTTCGTAGAATCTCGAGTTTTGAAGCGTACGACTTTCCAGAACCCGCCTTTGCAAAAGTTACTGAGTTGTAGTTTTCGAGACTGAATCGATCAAACAAAACCAAGGAGCTATTGTGTCTGTTTACACCAAAAAGAATTCCCTTGTCTGACGTAAGGTCAAAAGAAATAAATGGAAACATACTAGAGAGCGGTGCCGAGTTCAATTTTGAGTGTACACCAAGCAAATCCTGACCTGTTGGAATAACGGTCTTGAATGCTTCTTCTTGTTGAAACAGTGCAGGTTTTACATACACCAATTTTGCTTCAAGAATTGAACGAACCTCTGAATCAAACTTATCGAGATCATCTTTGCTGTCTGCATACACGGTAATGTAGAGTCCTACATCAAAAATCTTTTCCTGAGCTTGCTGAAGATTGTCTCGAAGAATTTCGAGATCCTGATACGCGGTATCGAGCACCGGATCACGCACCAACCCCTTCTCTTCTCTTGAGTGAATCTGACTTTGCACTTCGGCTACTTTTGTTTTGAACTGTCGAAGAATGGTCGCGGTGTCGATTGGGTGCACAAAAATAGAAACATCAAACACTTTGTCGAGGTTAATGATTGGAGAGAACCATGAATCAGAAAGATATCGAGGATACGAAATAACAAAGAATGTACGCACGATTTTGTCACCAAGATTAATTTCTCGAGGTGTCATCTTGAGTGCAGATGGTGCAATGACATCTTGTAGTTCAAGCACTCCTGCCTCGTAAATTTCTTGCGGCAAGAATGACGTAATCTCAGTAGGCGTTTGAACGGTGTTTTTCTTTTTTAGGAAATCTAGTAGTGCCATAATATTAAGAATTATTTGGAAGTGGTTTCTCTACGTCTCCTGGATTAAACAATCGATAAAAGATTTCGATCACCTCCTCAGTCCCAAGTTGCACTGCACGAATACCAGAACGCACAATTCCCTGTCGTACCACAGCAATACGCTGTTCTAGCTGTGAACGCGCCTCTTCAAAATCTTCAGTGTTCATGTTCATTTCTCTAGTCTTTTTGCTCGCAAAAGGATTGCTCGCTTTTCGTTGTTTAATATCAAGTGTTGGAGGTGAGTATGGCACGACAATATAAAAACTCTTGGTCATGATATTTGTTCGCTCGGTAAAGGTCTGAATGAAATCGATGTATTCCTTAATCTGAATACGCATCAAGTCGTTAATTTGCTCTTTTTCTCGTGCCTCAAGCATCGCAATATATGGGCGAATATCCAAACGTCGTGACTGAATAAAAATCTGTACAGAGAAATTGAGTGAGTTTAGAAATTGCTGAAATTGAAAAATGATAGCACCCTGTTCATCTTCTGACTTGAGCGCAAAGTTAATCGAAGAGGTCATGAGTACCGCGCGCATTGAACCATCTTTAAGCACAAGCACCCCATCACGAACTTCTCTGATTGGAACAAAGTCTTGTGTTGTTTTTGAATTTGATGCAGCAGATGACGCCATAGTGTCTTCTTATTATACACGAGACACGAGAGACGCGAGCACGTTACTGACGTCCTGCGATATTTTCGATATCTTCGAGTGTTCCGAGTGTTTCGTGAATATCGAGTCCCCACGATAAATCCTTTAATTTACTGTTGGTGATCTTTGGAACATTTTGTGTTGCGTGGTGCAAAACTTCGGCAGCGCGCTTCTCTGGAGTCTTCTCTCGTTTTTTCCATAAATATAATTTTGGAGACATAAAAAACCGAAAACCTGTTTCAAGAAAAAACGCGAGTGGACGATTATTAACTTGGTAAAAGGCCAACCCAAAGAAAAGCGCCACAACTGGAGCCCCAATAATCACTGCAAGAACCTTTGGCATCGATGTCCAAAACACAAACCCAATTGCTATTCCAGCACCTGCATACAAAAACTGTTTGAGCGTAAACGGCCCAAAGATTTTGTCTTCTACTTCAAGGAATTGTGGAACTTGATACTTCATATGTTTATACGACTTCTTCTCTGTATGGATCAGCTAAACCATAGGTTTTTGGACTGTTTCCAACACCAACTTCTTCTTCACTAAGGGTAAGTTCCCCTGCTTTAAGTGCATTATCAGAAACTTCCATTTCTAGTCGTTCGCGAGCACTTGAAGAAGATTTTCCAAGTCGCGCAGCTACGATTGGATCGAGTTGTTTTGGAACAAAAGGAACCTTAGCAGCTGCCCGGATTGGAACATCTGCAGGGTTCGGTTTTGTTTCTGGAGTTTTTGTAACAATAGGCTCTGCTGGTTTATCTTCACGTTTAAACCGTAGTGTTGGCAATTCTTTTTCTTCAACAATTTGTGGGGCTGGCGTGTTTTTAGATTCAGCAGTAATTGGAACAATCTTTGGCTTACTTTGTGGAATCACTGAAGGAGCTGCAAAACTTGTAGGAAAAATCTTTGGCTTACTTTGTGGAATTTGTTTTGTAGTAGCCTCAGCCGAAACAGCAGGGGTCATACTCACTGGATTAATAATCATCGGTTCAGGTTTACGTTTTGGACGATTAGCACTAGCGATTGAATGCATGACAACATCATCTTCATGTTCAGTTGTTGTTTGTCGACCGATGTCATCATCAACTTTTGTAAGCTCATTAGTTACGCGCTCTACTTCATCAATCGTGTCATGTGACTCGGTAATTTCAATAAGTTTTTGACGAATATCATGAAAGATTTCTCGCTCTACTTCTGTAGAAATTGCATATGCCTGTGATTGTGTAACTCTCGCGTGTTCTTTTGCATTTTCTACAAACGTCTCTGGATTCTCAATTCCGAGCATTGTCATAAACACTAAGTTTTCAATTGCTGCACCTTGATCAATGTGCAGTTTATTGTTTTGTACAATACGTCGAATCTTATCTTGCCATCCAGAGTGAAGCACAATATCTTGAACAACAGGAGGTAATCCTAAAAAATATTCGTGTATTAATTTTTGTGTTTCTTGATTAAGCATTTTCTTTTGCGGCTTTAGCTATACGAGTGTCATTCTTGGTATTGTCATTAATTGCCTTTTGAAGAGCCTCGAATGCACGAGTAGTAGGGTCTGCGTTAATATTTTTTCTAATCTTATCAGCTGCCGCAGCTTTTGCCGTACCAAGCATAAGGCCTTTTGAAAGCTTTCCTTTTGCTGAAGCTTCAAGATCATCTGCATATGCATTTTTACGCTTCTGAATTTCATCTTTAGCGTATTGACCGGTTTTGAGACTCTCTTTAAGTTTTTTAGCTTGAGCGTCATATTTCTTCGCAGCCTCTTCATTATTCATAACGTTGCGAGCACGATCTCGTTGGGCTTCCGCTTGTTGAATTTTTGCAGGCATTGCAGCTTTAAGTTCCGCTTCTTTCTTCTTACCAATAGTTATAAGGTCAGCGGTTTTTTGATATTGTCCAGCCACCCACTTGTCTTGTCCTTGAATTCCACCCTTACCACCAGCATTCCCAAATCCAACTCCAGTTGCAGAGGCAACACCGCTAAAGGCTCGGCTTCCTCGAGCATCAAATGTTGAACCAGCAACTCCATTCAATCCGCGCATAGTCAAACCTCCCATGTATTTATGCTTTGCAGCAAAATCTTGAACTCTATCTGAATTAAGCGCCTTATCAGCCATCCGACCAACTGTATTTCTTCCAGCAAAACCTGCGGTCGCAAATGCAGCCCCTCCAACAGTTGAGGTAATCTGACCACTCAATTTAGATACAACAGTGCTTCCCATTGAGCTCATTTTTTTTGCAGTTGTAAGTGCTCCAACAAATAATCCAATAACAATTGCGTATTGGATAAAATTTCCGGCAATCAGTTTACCTAGGTCAACAATGCTTCGTTGTGCATCTGAAATGTCGAGACTTGTTGAAGTTATTTGTCCACCATTAAAATCAATTCCCAGAAGATTATTATTAATCAGCTTCACCGCAACCAAAATAAACAATAAAAACACTGGGAGAAAGAAAGCTTGTCCAATCAACGATTGCCACCACTCTCTTGCCATTTTTTGTGTATACGGAAGTACGTAACCAGCAAAACCAATTGGAGAGGTTATGAGCAACAAGACTAGAATGATTGTTCTAGCAATCAAGGTAAAAGCGGCAATCAACAAAACTATTGCAAGTGTTAATGTTAGAACCAACATCAATATTCCACCAACTCCCCATTTAATGGCTACATCTAAAATAGAAGCCTGTTTACTTTCAACTAAAGCATTAACCTCAACACCAGTAGTTGCCATTCCTGTCCCGCTTTGAATAGCTTCAACCAATGAATCAAGATTGGTTCGTTTTCCCAGAAATCCCGCCAAAGTTTCTCCATTTAGTTCAGTATCCACACTACGTCTAATTTCAATTGCCATTTGATTTGAAACATCAACAACCAGCGCGGCAAAAAAGAAGCTGAAGTTAATCAGGAACGCTGCAATAATTGTATTTGAAAGAAGTTTTTTTGTAGAAGACGATTCGGCATTCAAAATAAAATTTATAGCAATGTAAAGTAACACAAAGACAAAACCAATGTTGATTAAGTCTCTAAAGATGGTCCATGCTTCACGAATTGCAGTTTGTGTATTGCCGGTGTTTACAATTTGACTCAGACCATCAGTAGCAATAAGCATAGCGATATCAAAAAGATACACTGATATATGCAAAATAATTCCTGCAAAAAACTGTAGAATTGCAGCAACCATCCCCAACAGTACTCCTCCTATGGCAAAGGCAATCTTTAAAGGAAGGCTCGATATCGAAGAGGCTGCATCTTGAAGACTCTCGGCAGTATCTACGGCACCACTGGCAACAACAGGTGCAACAGCAGGTGCAAGAACAGGATTTGCAAGCAATGGAGCTAAGAGCAACTTAAAAAAACCACTACCGAAAGATGACTGCGTCTGCTGTTCATCCTCTGCGTGTACGACTTGGGGATGAAAAACAAATACTGAAGAAAAACAAGTTATTGCAAAAATAAAAAGTGTAATAAAAAATTTAGAAAATCTACGCTCCCCGCTCATTAAATATAAGTATACCAGTGTTTCTTTCAAATAATATGCTGAAGTGTGTATATTCCAAAAGAAAAAACGCAGTGTAGATACACTACGTTTTAGTTCGCGCGGGCGAGACTTCCCGAATGCAGTCGAGGCTCGACAAGTTTCCACAACTCCTCCTCAGTAGAAGGGAAGTCGGCAACCGGAAGCGAGATAACTCGATTTGGATCTTCAAAAAAAACCCGCATCAAAGCAACTCGCTGATTCCCCGATTGGTGAATTTCCATCCACGAACCAATACATGACCAAGATACGCTCTGCTTCACAGCCTCCTGAAGGTTTCCCTTCAGGTCAGGTCTATCGAAGGCAACATATCCTCCCATTTTGTATACGCCAGACATTGGTTTTTCTTCAGAAACCTGAACAAAGGCGTGTTTGGTTCCAAGTGTTCCGTCCTCTTCATGTGTTTTCACCCAAAAAGTGGAGTAGAACCTTTTTGAAAACAAAGTGTCTCCGTTGTTTTTCAGTGGGGTTTCCGAAGATGTTCTGACTGACGTTGAAACATCAGTCCCGACTGCCTTTTTGGCAACAACCTGAGAGATATTCTCGGTCGAAGCCTCGAGGGCGTTTGGTTGAATATCGTTAAACATCCAACCAATAAGGCCGCTGATTGCAGCGATCAAACCGACTATTAGTGTGCTTTTCATTTTTTAAAGCTCCTTCAGACTTAATTTGACTCTTTTTTTATTTTTTTGTCAATAGCTACTGTTGAAAAGTGTCTTTTGTCACACTTTAATTATCTTGCGAACTGTTGAATGATCAGACCAGGAACGGCGTTGAATACTTGTTCAAAAAGGGCCTCTAATGCTTCTCCAATCTCATCCAATAGTGACAGTTTTTGCTCTGGAAGCTCAATTCGAGTTTGTGCCTGGCGTCCAGCGACAATACCAGGAACTTCAACGTCTCCTGTCTCTGGATTCTTCTTACTTATATTTCCTTCGTTAACAAGTCCTTCAAATTCCGCAATTTTTACTGCTGAAGTTTGTCTGCTTTCTAAATCTTTTCTTGCATTGAGCCCTCTAGTTATCACACTGTTACTTGGATCTGCGTATTTTTTTACAAACTGATCAATCCATGGTTCATTCTCATTTACAGGTTGGTCTTGTTGCATATGACTTCCGCCTTTTTGTTCCTGAATAATTTGATTCAAAACAACTTGATCAGTTTGAGAAAAACCAGGTTTTGCTGAGTATTCTTGAATAAACTTTTCGGTCTCAAGTTGCTGCACGTCATTAAAATAGCGCTTTGGGTTCTCAATATAAGTAGGGTTACCGTCATATCCGGTGTTCATCCATCGAGCTGCACCTTCTGAGGTATATTTTACAACTTGGTTAGCAAGACAGTATGCGATTGAGTCCATTGAAGGAGCTTGGAAAAGTCCACCTGCGCTTGGGAGACCGGTTTCTTTTGCGGCGATTCCCTTTTGGTAATCATTAATACTTACCGTATCAACAGGAACGGCTTGTCCTCCACCACCAAGAACTGATCCAACTACACCCTCAACCGCCTTATCTACTACTCCTCCAACAACATTTTGTAAGCCACTCATAATATTTCCAAGTCCCTGACCAAGCATATTTTTGATAGTACATTCAAGCACAGCTTGCCCAACTTGCTGGAGCTGCTCTCCAAGTTGATCACTGCTCTGACCTTCACCTTGCAACCGTCGTGCTGGACTATCTTCTTCAACTCGGCTTTCTCCAATATCAGGAGGTGTTCCTTGATTATTATTTGAACCTGAATTGTTGTTATTGTTACTGCTGTTGTTGTTTGTATTGCTAGTTGTGACAGCTCGAACTGAAACCGAACAAGTATCAGAAACTGTTTGCCCTGCAGAAACTACCGTAACTGTTGCTTCTTTTGTACCCACACTTCCGTAGCTTGCACTTACTGATGGCAAATTTTGATTAGTAATATTTACGCCGTCCCATCGATAAAAAACTTCTCCGCTAGTACCAGCAACAGTTGCTGTCCATGTAACAGGGACGTCTGGTCGGATTTGTGCAGCAGACGGAGAACAAGTAACACTTAGTTCTGCCAGAGAATCTCCACCCCCAACAGATGTTGCATTCGCAACAGGTGTGTTTATAAAAGAAATAATTCCAAAAACAAAAACTGTGAATAATCCTTTTGCAAAAAGTGCAGTCTTGTTTTCTTTTGTTTTATTGTGTAGGCGCTGCATATTTTACTTTAGAAATTATGCCACATAATTCCCGGATCACCATCACTAAAAAGTATATCATTCGCTCTGAAGTAGTTTGCAATACTAACAAACAGTTTTGGTTGTTCAGCACTTACCTCTTGATACTGCTTAATTGAATACAGCGCACGAAGTGGATCTTGTTCTGCTTGATTCAACAACAAAAGAATCTGCCCGACGCGATTGGTGTTGTTGATAAAGTCTAAATGAGCATCTACTACACCGGTTGGGGTTGGGATTTTTGAAAGCTCGTCAGCAAGACTGATAAACAATCGGCTCATTGTTTCTATATATATAGCATCATCTTTGTTTTTGATTGATGTAAGCGTTACGTGATATTCAATAAAAACACTCGCGAATGAATTACCATACTCTCGTATATCTTCTTTCTCATAATCAGAGAATGTTTTTAGATCAAAGACGCTGTATTTATCTTTGATTTCTGAAAACTCTTGTGACTCTTTAGTAATCTGTTGCACTAATTGGTTTTTGTTTTCATCAGTGAGTTGTCCACTGTCTTTAAGTGAGAGGTAATTAGAAACAAAGTTTGTTGCAACACCTTCAGAAAGAGATCCGGGAGTATATTGCACATCATCAAATAAAATAGCTGATGGAGTTCCAATATAGTCGTCAGGACCTGCAACCAAAGGGTCTCGACCACTTCGGACCTCTTCTCCATCCAGGGTACCGTCACCATCTGTGTCGGGATTATTCATATCCGTACCTCGAAAGTTCTCTTCCCAATCAAGGAGTCCATCACTATCGGTATCAGGAGAAATAAGTGTTCCGCTCGGAATGAAATCAAGAGAAACGTTTCCTTGACCCTCTGTGTCTCCATTTTTATTAAAAGAAAATTTTGTTCGAACAAGGTCGGTACCGATAACACCACCAACAACAATCACTGCGAGCACCAGCATGATGATTATTTTTTTATTTGTATTTTGCTGCATGCGTTCATTAGTATATCAGATGTGCATGCTATACTTTTTCTGTTAATAACCTTATATATGAGTACCAAAAACCTTCTTCTTATTTTAGCTGTGGCACACGTAACCCTCATTCCAATGGTGAGTGCACAAAGCACGTATGATTTTGGGACATCAGACACAGCAAACGCACTTGGGGCAAATCAATCACCGAGCGCTGGCTTTAATTTTTCTGGATTCTCTGAAGAAGCAACTAATTTTATCGGAGAAGACGTAATTGGTTCAGTAGAAGAAACTGGTGCACTTATTAGTCAATTCCCGATTGGAAATGGAGGAATTCCTTTTGGAGGACTTATTGTCAGTGTGACGCTTTGCACCTGTACTAACAACTACTTAATTACCGTTAACGAAGGTCAGGGTCAAAAAAACCTTCTTGTAACACCACCATTTTCAAAACTCTATCAATACTATTTGTTTATGCCTGGGCAATGGGCGCTTGGAACATACACACCGGGACAGCAATGTATGGTGTATATCGGAACGGGATGTACTGTGGTGCAAACAGATGGAGCGATTAACTCAGAACCAGGAGCCGGTAGTTCTGGACCTCTACAACCAACCTTGTCTATTGCATCTCCAGAATCAGGCTCTGGATTATCAGGACTATTTGGTTCGTTTGGAGATATGCTCAAGGGAGCAGCTTCAAATATAGGAAAAGCACTTGGCGCTGGACTAAAAGGCGCAGCACAGCAAGCTATTTCAAAATTCCTAAATCCTGGACAAGAGCACAGTAGTGCAGGAAAAACTCGAGGGGAGCAACTACGTGGAGTTGAAACAAAAAACTACTCAGTTGCAAACGAAAAAGAATTTTCAGGAAATGAGAAAGCTCAAATTCTGGACAGGAACGGAACACTCATTAATGAAGCTGATAGTGAATTCGTAAACGGTAACGATGACGGAACACTTCGCACAGACGAAGTAGGCGTACTTGCCGACGGAACAGTGGTCGCATACGACACAACGGTTGATGGTATAAAAAGATACTACGTAGTTGAACAAGGTGCAGGAACTGGAAAAACAGGAGTTCCTCTCTCTCCTTTTAGATCAATCGCTGTTGATCCTAATCAAATTCCACTTGGAACATATGTGCAGATTCCAGGAACACGAGGAATGGAATTACCAGATGGAACAACGCACAACGGAATTTGGCGAGCCGACGACATTCTTGATGATGTGACGCAAGGAGGAGTTTCTCTCTTTATTGGAGTAGAAGCGAACCGAGAATTTCTACGACGCGCTGGAATCAGAAATCAACAACGACTTTCAATTATTCTTCTTGAGCAACAGCAGTAGATTTTCCTGCAAGACAAAACCATGTGTCGATATGCACAGTTTCTGCACGAACAGATTTAGTTAGACCACAAGTAAGTAATTGTTCTTCAGAAATAAATGTTGACAGATTACTGCCGAGATGTTTTCGTTTGTGAGCAAAACCTGCTTTCATCAATACGAAGAAATGATCTTCTGTTGTGTGAGCTTGTTCAAATCTTTTTTTTGAAATATCTGCGATATGAATAATTGCAGAATCAACATTTGGTGTTGGGAAAAATGAACCGCGTTTTACAGTAGTTATATATGAAGGTGTTCCATAGGCCTGAACTGCAATAGATAAAATGCTTTCTTTACCGTCACGAACAACAATGCGTTCGGCAACTTCTTTTTGAACAAGTAGTGTTGCACTTGTTGGTTGTGTATCAATTGAAAGAAAACGTTCGATTAAAGCGCCCGTAATGTAATACGGGATGTTGGCAATAAGTTTATATGTTGGCTTTGTTGCAATAGTGATGTCTGATGAATTACCGAAAGCGCGAGATATTCCCTTTGTGAGTATTGAAACAATGTCCACCGTTAAAGCGTCGTCGTGTATCAACGTAAGTTTTCCCGAAGATAGAGCCGCTGCAAACTCCGTTTGCAGCGGCTCTATCAACGCATCATCTTTTTCGACAGCAACAACAGTCGCACCAGCAGCCAGTAACTTTTTTGTAAGTGCTCCGCGCCCGGGTCCAATTTCAAGAACCACATCACCAGCGACGACCTGTGCCGCATCAAGCATTGCAGTAATAGCGCCGTCTGAATTCAGAAAGTTTTGACCTAATGATTTTTTAGCTTTACCAAACATGTATTACCAATCGATAAAAATACTTCGAGCTTGAGAAGCAGTATCGCTTGGAGCGTCTTCTACATTCTCCAAAAGATGCTTCTCAATATCATGAATAAATTCAGAAGAAGTATTTACCTGCTGTGCTCCAAAAATAGTACGGATTCCCGCATACGACAAGTACACCTTTTTTCTTGCTCGTGTGAGCGCTACATAAAATAGTCGTCGCTCCTCTTCTTCGTCCTCTTTCTTTTCTTGCGGTTTGTCATGAGGGAACAGACCTTGCTCAAGACCCGTAATAAACACGTAATCAAATTCAAGACCTTTTGCTGCATGAACGGTCATAAGTTTTGTTCCACCATTGTCGTTTTGTAGTTCGTCCTGATCAGTTGCAAGTGCTGCATCTTCGAGCAGCTTCTCGATACCAAGTGGTGATTCCATGCCGTCATATTTTTGTGCCAACGTCGCGAGTTCTTTTACGTTTTCTAGTCGTTCAATTCCCTCTTCGCCTCCTTGTTTAAAGTTATGAGACATCCCGGTTACGGTAATGAGCGTTTTGATTACTTCACTTGCAGGTTGTGTTTCTACAGCAGTTTTGATTGTGTGCAAAATTCTTCGGAAACTCAGAACGTTATCAGCAGCCTTCCCTGAAAGTTCATGTTCCCGTCCTTCAAGCACTTTAAGCATGGTCACCTTCCCAATACCTCGAGTTGGTTCGTTAATGATTCGACTCACGCTCAATGTGTCCTTTGGATTAAGTGCAGCCTGAAGATACGAGAGCACATCTTTAATTTCTCGACGATCGAAGAATCGTGTACCAAGCACCTGATATGCGAGACCGCGTCCCAAGAATGATTCTTCTAGTACTCGTGATTGAAAGTTTGCACGATACAACACGGCAATTTCATTTGGAGAAATACCTGACCTCACCAGCTCATCAACAGTCTCTGTAATAAACCGTGCCTCATCCCCTTCATCAAACGCTGTGTACAAACCAATTTTTTCTCCTGAATCATTTTCGGTGAAGAGATGTTTATCTCGACGCATGGTGTTTTTTTCGATGATTCCGTTTGCCGCTTCAAGAATGTTTCCACTCGATCGGTAGTTTTGTTCAAGTGTCACCATTGATGCATTTGGAAAATCTTTTTCAAACCCAAGAATGTTTTTGATTGTTGCTCCACGCCAGCTGTAAATATTTTGGTCAATGTCTCCCACCACACAAACATTATGACCATCACCAATGATGCATTTTGCAATTCTGTATTGAACCTCGTTCGTATCCTGGTACTCATCTATATGTACGTGATGCCACTTGTCTTGATACATTGCACGAATGTTTGCATCTCGCTCAAGAAGCAATGCGGTCTCAAGAAGCAAATCATCAAAATCAAGAACACCCTCTTTGCGCATTGCGGCGTCGTACTTTTCCCAAACTCGTGAAGCAACTTCTGGAACATGTTGGTATCCGAGTTTTGCTTCAAATTCTTTTTGCGTAACCATACTTCCCTTCTCTCGAGAAATAATTGAAAGAATTGTTCGTGGCTCAACTTGTTTTGGATCTTCTCCAATTTCTTTTAGTATTTTTTTGACGAGGGCAATTGAATCAGAACGATCATAAATTTTGAAATGTCGTGGTACACCAATTTTTTCTGCGTTATCACGAAGAATGCGAACACCAAGCGCATGGAACGTTGAAACAAACGGACGTCCTAAATCATTAATAGGTCTGTTTATATCTGGATCATTTTCAATAAGCGCCATTACCCGCTCGCGCATTTCTTTTGCGGCTTTATTGGTAAAGGTAATTGCCAAAATCTTTTCTGGAGGTGTTCCTGTCTTGATTAAATTGAGAATTCGATGTGTAAGTGTCTTTGTTTTTCCTGCTCCAGCACCTGCAAGAATAAGGAGTGGTCCATTGTTATGCACTGCAGCTTCGCGCTGTGCCTTGTTTAAACTAGCTAAGTGATCCATATGCAAGCACCATAGTACCACATGTCTCTTTTTGCCCGAATGTTGGAACTGTGCGAGTTCGTTGACAGAGTTCAGAGCTCCTGTACCATTCTATATATCCCCTAATTTCAGGGCGCTGGCATACGAAAAAGAGGACGACTGCAGCGAATAACTGGCTTATCATCTCATCAAATCAAGACTTCGACCCATCTTCCACAAAGAAGGGAAATCGAACGACAATATTGAACAAGTATAAGCAATCTAAGATTGTTTGGGCTATCCTGCCTATGTTTCTTTCTGTGCCAATCTTTGCAAATGCGGGCATTTTCTCTATCGGAACAATCTGGACGCTCGCAGAAAATGACACAACTACATTTGAAGTAAAATCAGAACCGAACTCGCAAACAATTCAACTATTGAAGGCAGCTACAAACAATGACCCTAACCCAGCAAAGGGAGGAGGAGACATTGTTGTTATCGATGACAAAGCATTGCTTGCGGCTTCTTCTGTAACAGGTGATGCAGTAAGTGTATATCGACCAAAGTCAGATCAGATTAGTGTATATGAAGTACGTGAAGGTGATACGTTGTCACAAATTGCAGAGATGTTCCATGTAACTCCAAATACCATTCGATGGGCAAATGATTTTGATGGATCAATCCACCCAGGACAAACACTTGTCATTCTTCCAGTAACTGGAGTTAAACACACCATCAAAACTGGTGGAACAGTACAGGATCTCGCAGACATGTATAAAGCAGACGCACGAGAAATTGCCCTCTTCAACGGTATTTCTATCAACGCTCGCCTCGAAGCTGGAATGGAGGTTGTTGTTCCAAACGGTGAGCTCCACGTTGAAGAACCAAAGAAAACAACAAAGAAGAAGTCTACAGGTATTGCGAGTTCAGGAGGTGTTTCTACTTCAGGATTCTTTATTCACCCTCTTCCTGGAGGAATCAAGACACAAGGAATTCATGGATACAATGGAGTTGATATCGGTGCCCCAATTGGAACAAGTATCCGTGCAGCAGCAGGAGGGCAAGTAATCATTAGTCGTGGTGGAGGTGGATGGAATGGAGGGTATGGTAATTACGTTGTTATCAAGCACAACAACGGAACACAGACGCTGTATGCACATATGAACGGAGTCTCTGCAACACAAGGGTCATGGGTTTCTCAAGGAGACAAGATTGGAACTTCTGGAAACACCGGTAAATCAACTGGACCTCACCTACACTTTGAAGTTCGTGGAGGAAAGAATCCTTTCTAAAAACAAGAAGCATTTTATACACAAAAACACCGCAGGCAATTGTCTGCGGTGTTTTTGTTTATGTCTTGCGGTATCGTAATGCTTCGAGTAAATGTGATTGAGTAACATTTTCGGAGGAATCCAAATCAGCAATAGTTCGTGCCATGCGTAATATTTTGTGAACGGAGCGTGCAGACACATGTAGAGAAGTCAGTGCTTTTTGGAAGAACTGTTTTGTAGGTGCATCAAGCGGCACATGAAGTAATGTTTCTTTTGATGTTAGTTGTGCGTTTGGTTTTTGTTGTCGTTTGTATGCAATCTCTCGTGCGAGAGCTACTCGCTTTGAGACTTCGTGGGTAGATTCACTTAATGTACCCTCCTGCAAAAGTACATCATGTGGAACGTCTTCCATGTGAATCCACATATCAATTCGATCAACAATTGGTCCTGATATTTTTTGTGTGTATTGAAATATTTGTTTTGCTGTGCACATACATGGTTTTTGTGGATGATTGTGATACCCACAAGGACAAGGGTTGAGTGTTGCAACAAGTAAACATTGGGCTGGGTATGTAACACTTCCTGATGATCTCGAAATTGTAATGACACCATCTTCTAATGGTTGTCTGAGTGATTCAATTGTTTTGCGGTCGAATTCTGGAAATTCATCCAGAAACAAAACCCCTTTGTGTGCCAAAGTAATTTCTCCTGGTGTAATAAAACTTCCACCACCAACCATCGCAACAAACGAACTACTGTGATGAGGTGCACGGAACGGCCGCGAAGCATGTAGAGAATCCTTGAGCTTTCCAGCAATTGAATGAATAGAAGAGACTTCGAGTATTTCATCGAAAGTCATTTGCGGAAGTAACCCTGGCAAGGCTCGGGCAAGTAATGTTTTACCAGTACCAGGTGGTCCAAACAAAGCAATGTTATGGCATCCTGCAGCAGCAATCTCTGCCCCGCGTTTTGCCTCGTATTGTCCTTTTATATCTTTGAAATCTACAAATGGTTTTTGAGTATCTTTTTGAACAGTACTTGTTACGGGGAAAGGATTAAGTGTGAAATCTTTTTTGTGTTGATCAAGATGATTTACAAGATCACAGAGTGTTTGTATTCCAAATACTCGAACACCTTTAACAACAGCTGCCTCTACGGCGTTTTCGTACGGTACAAAAATATCAGTAAATCCTTTTGTTTGTGCAAAGCGAACAAGTGGCAAAACTCCATGGACGGATCGGACTTTTCCATCAAGGGAAAGTTCTCCAAGAAAAAGTTTTTTGCGTACGTCTATTTCTAACACACCTGTTGCACACAAATATCCAACAGCTATTGCAACATCAAACAAAGGTCCGTGTTTGCGAACATGAGCGGGTGCAAGTGCCACAGTTACTTTTTCATTCTTTTGTTTTGGTGGAGTGATTCCAGAATTTTTTAAGGCAGAAGCGACCCTTTCGCGAGATTCTTCTACAGCTTTGTCACCAAGACCAATAACATTGAATGTATATAAACCATTACTAATATCAATTTCTATATCTATCAGTTGAGGATTGAGCGACGTTGCTTGTGCGCTGTGTACTTTTGCAAAATTCACTACACAGTTATAACAAAACAGTTATGAAATCTTTCTAAAGATTCTTACAAGAAAAAGGCGGCCCTTCGGGCCGCCTTTTTCTTGTTTATTGTTCGTTACAACAATCCTACAACTACATCTCCCCGTTCATATGTGCAGTACAGGTACGTGCAGCTGGATTTGCCTTGAGTCGTGCTTCTTCGATAACTTCACCACTTACTTCACATACTCCATATGTTCCAGCATCAATCTTTGAGAGAGCTTCTTTTACATCAACAAGTTGTTTTTCTAACTGCTTAAGTACTGCAGTGTTTGTTTCGTACGCTTCTATGTTATCAGCAAAATCATTTAAATCACTTGCTCGATCATCCATATCGCTCGGCTTTGCTTCCCAATCGTTTGGATTGTCAGGATTAATTCGTCCAACAGACGCGAGTTCTCCGAGCAACTTTTCTTGCTCGGCTTCAAGTAGTTTTTTAAATTGTTCAATTGTTGATGTATCCATACACCAAGTATAGCAAAAGTTAGATAACTAGTTTAGAGCTTCGAATTCGCTTTTTTACTTCATTAAGTGCCTGTGCTTTGGTTCCAAAATACACATATTCCTCATCAATAAAGGTATAGAAAAAGATGACATTGCCGGCGGCGTCTTTGATAACACGGGCATCACTATTTGCGATTACTTGATCGCTAAAGAGTCCAGCAGTTGTCCTCTGTGGAATTTGTGGAACAGGTTCAGCTGCCGTAGTTGTAGTTGCTGAACTTGTTGCGGTTGTAGTTGCAAAAGTGATGGTTTGTTTTGGAATTGCAGCAGCTTGAGGTTTATTAACTGGGCCAAGTGCATTTGGAAAGATAGCTTCAAGATCGCGAGCCATTGTGTTTTCCCAAGCAAACATTGCCGCAAAAACATTATCAAAGTTTGTAACTCTAAAGAGCAAGAACGTTTCGTTGTTTGCAGTTAAGTGTACGCCGAGGAAAAAATCTTGATCAATTGATCGGTTAAAGGCAGTATCAACTCTCGCCTGCACCAATGCAAGTAATTCGTCGGCAGTATATGGAACTGCAGTGGTTATATTGTATGCAGAGTTAGGGTCAGCTTTTTGTTCTTTCGTGATAACGATTTGTTGAATCGTGTTTCTTGCCATTGGACCCGAAAGAACCTGCTGTAATTTGAGAATCGTATTTCGAGAAAGTTGTGCTGATGCAATATTAACGACACCGTTTGGTTCAAAGAACTTATCTGTAATTACATTACGAGGACCGTTGGTGAGAATATTGTCGTCGCGTGATAAGAATGCAAAACCAAGAACAAGCAGTCCGATGATGATAAGCGCCGCCGCGCCCACAAGGAGCCAGCGGTTCTTTGGTGTTTTGATAGATTCATTCTCCTCGACTTGTGCTGCGCTTTTGCGGCGGCGCTCCTCTGCCATCAGAAGTGATGCACTCGACATACTCTGAGAACGAAGGGCTTCTTTGATTGCGTCTTGATACGTTGTTATTCGATTCAAAACAACTTCCCCTCCTTGGTTTTCACCAACTTCATCGTTTTCACCAATTTCCTCGGCTTCATTTACAGCTGTTGTTGGTTTCCTTTCTTTTTTCTCTTCCATCAATACTGCATCGCCATCAAATCCTCCTGCTGCAGGATTAATAATCACGTCTTTTGGAATTACACGAACAGGAGCAACGGGCTCCTGAGGAGCTTGCGAGGTTGGTGTCACCGCATCTGCAGCAACAGGTTGTTCATTAGCATTAGTAGACTCGTCTGCCATGCAAACAGTATATCAGGATTATCGATTTCCTCGGATAATTTTTATTCTATCCTGAATAAGATATTGTTTTGGGTTGTCATCAAGATCAAGAAAGTCATCAGTTGCTTCGATAAGTTTGCTTGAAGTAGATTTTCCAAACGCAACAACTTCAACCTGACACCCTTGTGCAAGTTGTAAGTGTTCTACAAGTGGAATAAAGTCTCCGTCTCCTGAAATAAGAACAACGGCATCTAGCTTTGGTGCCATTGAAACAGCATCAATAGCAATACCAACATCCCAGTCAGCTTTTTTTGCTCCTCCAGAAAAAACCTGAAGATCTTTTGTTCGAGTTTCGATACCCGCTTTTACAAGAGCTTCAAAAAATCCTTGTTCGTCTCCTGCTTCTGAACTAATTACGTATGCAATACAACGAACTAAATGTCGCCCGGCAAGCGCTGCGCTTACTACTTTTCCAAAATTTACCTTTGCGCGGTGTAGATTTTTTGCGCTGTGATATAAGTTTTGTGCATCAATAAAAATTCCTACTCGTTGGTCTTTGTGTTTAATTACTGCCATAAAAAATTGTTATTGCGTTTCTGTGTTTACAGAACGCTTATTATAAAAACATCTTTATATTATCATGAAGCAAACAAAAGAGCGGGCGACTTTGTCGCCCGCTCTTTTGTTTTGTATTAAATTCGGCTCTTGAGTCCAAGCTTCTTTACAAGTTTCTTGTATCGATCAGGATTTCGTCGCTCTAAGTAATTTAGATGCCCCTGTCGGCTAGAAACCATTCCAAGAAGTCCTCGTCGTGAGTGATTGTCTTTTGGGTTCTTCTTTAAATGTTTTGCTAGTTCGTCAATTTGCTTTGATAAAATAGACGCCTGTGCTTCAGGTGAACCCGTATCAGTGTCGTGAACACGGGAATCCTTTAAAACACTATCTTTTTGTCGCTTCGATAACATGAGGGAGATTATAACACGTCTGATAGAAAGCGCAACCCTTTTATAGCGTTATTCTAATACTTCAATAATCAGGGTATAATATTGTGCGACACTATGGCTGGGAACCAAATTCAAAAATTAAAACAGGAATTTCTTGAGTATATCGAGATTGAACGAGGAAGAAGTATCAAAACAGTTGAGAATTATGACAGATACCTTACTCGATTCTTTACACACGCAAAAATAACCAAGTCTGCAGACATTACAGAGACTGGTATTCGTGAGTTTCGACTCTGGCTCAACCGACAACCTGGGACAAAAGATACAATGAAGCGTCGTACACAGAACTATTATCTGATTGCGCTCCGTTCATTTCTTAAATTTTTAACAAAACGCGGAGTCACTTCCCTTCCACCAGAACGAATTGAGCTCGCAAAAACAGAAGCACGTGAACTTGATCTTATTTCCTCAGAGGAATTATTACGATTGTTAAACGCACCCGACCTTTCAACACTCAAAGGCCTTCGCGACAAAGCAATTCTTGAACTTTTCTTTTCAACTGGGCTTCGTGTTTCTGAATTAACGTCGCTTCCCCGAGATCTCAATATAGACAGTGATGAATTCTCGATTCGAGGAAAGGGTGAAAAAGTTCGTGTTGTGTTTGTTTCTGAAGATGCAAGAAGTGCAGTAAAGGCTTATTTAGCAAAGCGAGATGACATGGATGATGCGTTATTTGTACAAGTTGCAAGCAAAGGAGGAAAAGATGTTTTGGCAAAGAAAGACACGTTGCGACTCACTCCTCGTTCAATCGAGCGAATTGTAAAACACTACGCGACTAAATCAGGTATCTCAAAAAAAGTTACTCCGCACGTTATTCGACACAGCTTCGCAACAGATCTCCTCTCAAATGGTGCAGATTTGCGCTCAGTACAAGCGTTACTTGGTCACGCAAACATCACAACAACGCAGGTGTATACACACGTTACCGACAAACATCTTCGCGACATTCACAAAAACTTCCACGGAAAGAAACGAAAATAAAAAGTAAGGTGTACATTTTGCACAATAGAGAGCAATACATATATAGAAAAGAAAAAGTAGAAAGCCGCCAACCCAGAAGGGTCGGCGGCTTGAAGTCGTGTCAGGCGACTAGTTTTTATTGTTGCGACGGGGCGTCGGCTCCAGAAAAAGCCTCTCGGAATTCAGCCGGAGTACCGAAGCCACCACCAGGGAGTTCAACCAACCCTGCAGAATACAGGACTGCCTCCTTATGCACAGGCTCATCTGGGACAAAAAGATGTCCCGAAGCCATGAGCTCTGCTTCGAGCAAAGCTCGTTGAGAAACCGCAGAATGACTGCATCCAACAAAAATTCGCAACCCTCCCAGGTCGTCCCCTTTTGCGTTGATACAGAGAAATTCTGCCTTCTCCTCGGACAAGATGTCTTTCAGGAACTTTTTGGATCCGAGCAGTTTTGCCGAACCATTAAGTCCTTTGAAGTACAAGGGAATTCTCCTTCCCTTCATCCTCTCCAGATTTTTTCCGTTTGAAGAGCTTTCCTTCAGCTGCCTTGCAGCCTTCCGGATTCTCTCGATTGCCTCAGCTTTCGCCTCGGCGTCATCATGTGTTTCGGTTCCTTCATCATTGGAACCTTCGTTATCTTTCATATACTGGTGCTTTCTTGGTTGCATCGCCTGACAATGAACCTTCGATAGTCACTCTACCTTCTAGACTTACATAATGCAACTAAATGTGGTGTAAAATTTTCATCAAAACAAAGTAAAGTGAGGTAGAAAATGCCTCCTTTTAAAAATCTGTTTTCATTTTTATAGAAAAAACATCGTGATATAGTTACCGTTATATATGAAAATCATCTCGTGGAACGTAAATGGTATCCGGGCGTGGCACAAAAAAGACGATACGTTTACTTGGGTTCTTAAACAAAATCCAGACTTTTTTTGTTTACAGGAAATAAAAGCAGAGTTAGAGCAACTCCCGGATGCGCTCGTGGAGGTCGAAGATTATTTTCTTTTTACCGAATCATCAAAAGAACGTAAGGGCTATAGCGGTGTTGCAATCTACAGCAAACACGAACCAGATCGTGTAGAGACAGAACTTGGGGTTGCAGAGCTTGATCAACAAGGGCGTTTTTTGGCACTCTTTTTTGAAAAGCTGGTTGTCATCAATTGTTATTTCCCTAACGGAGGTGCCGGAGGCGACGCGTTTACGTATAAACTGAATTATTACAAAGCGTTTCTTGCATATGTTTCAAAACTCAAGAAGAAAGGTTTCCGTGTGATTTTTGTTGGTGATGTAAATGTGGCACATCACGAAATTGATATCGCTCGACCAAAAGAAAATAAAGACAGCATCGGTTTCTTGCCAGTTGAACGGGACTGGTTAACCAAAGTTGAAAAAACAGGTTTTGTCGATACATGGAGATATCAACATCCAGAAAAAATTGAGTACAGCTGGTGGGACGTAAAGACTCGAGCGCGCGATCGAAATGTTGGTTGGCGTATCGATTACATTTTTGTTTCAGAAGATTTAAAAGCAAGTATCAAGAAAACAGCAATTCACACTGAGGTTTTTGGAAGTGATCACTGTCCTATTTCTTTAGATATAGAGCCATAGTTTTGTCGTGTCTTTTATAAAGGACACTTATCCCCATACGTTGTCCTTTACATGTCCTTGATAAGGAATACAATAGGTAACGAGATGGTTCATTCAGTTCATTCACATAAATTTTCTTAAGTGTATACCACACTTATCACCCTTGCATGTTGTCGACTTTTCGACTAATTCATACGCGTAGGTGTGATTTCCAGGTAAACACTTTCAACCGCCTGGATCAAAAAACAAAAACCCTCTCGTCTCTTATTGCACGCACTGTCTCCCCACGGTGTAAGCAAAAACTAACTCAATCTGGGCGGTTCTTTATTTAGAACAAAATAGGATTAGAGTTGTGGAGAGGTTCACAACAAAAGCGGCGGACACCAAAGGTGTCCGCCGCTTTTATGTTATCCATTTGTATTATCTCTTTGTGTTACACGTGTAACCATTCGAAACGTTACACATGAAACACGTTCCACGTGAAACTACCGGAACACATCTTTATTGTACGTGTCTCTTCTTTCGAAGCTCCTGAACTTCCTTTTCATCCTCTTCCTCAAGCTTATCCTTCCCTTTCTCCCCCAACACCTTTAACTCATCAAAAGGCAACTTGGAAAGCTCCAAAGCTCGTTTCTCTAAGTATTCTTTGGTATTTTTATCTGGATCATCAAGCACTTCATCAAACAAAGCATGCAGAATAAGACCGAAACTTGGTCCTTTTTCGACTCCAAGCTCCATCAAGTCATTTCCTCCAATCTTTAGCATTGTTACAGACAACGGTGCCCGCAAAGCTTCTTCAATCATTGATTGATACTTTCTAAAGCGATATGACTCTTCTTTTGGAGTTCCGGTTCCAACACGGTCACATTTTCGAAGATTCATAAGGTCCCAAATGTTCTCCTCCCCAACCTTTGAGATAATGCGCCGTACAGCAGAAAGCGTTATTTTGTCTGGATCGGCAAAAAACATATGCCAACGAACCAAAGTAGTGACTTTTTTGATAGTTTCACGTGAAAACCGAAGATCTTCCATAGTTTCACGTGTAACTCGTGCACCAACAACTTCGTGACCAAAGAACGTAGCTTTACTCCCCACCATTCTCTTTGTGTGAGGTTTTGCAACGTCATGAAACAAGACGGCCAATCGCAGTTCAAATGGATACCCCTTATCCGCAGAATGCTGCAGCGCTCGTAAAGAATGTTCAAAAACATCATATTTATGAGCTTTTGTTTCTTGTGAAACACCAACCATACCTTCAAGCGCTGTCGAAATATGCTTTAGAAGCCCTAATTTCTGTAACATTACAATTCCAAGCATTGGGTTGTCAGACATAATCATCTTCACAAACTCATCTCGAATCCTTTCACGTGAAACATTAGCGAGCGAATCCCCTCTTTCTTGAATTGATTTTGATGTATCTGTATCAATAATAAAACCTAGCTCTGAAGCAAATCGTACGGCGCGCAGGATTCGCAAAGCATCTTCCCCAAATCTTTCTTCAGGATTCCCAACGGTTTTAATTGTTTTTGACGCTAAATCTTCTTGTCCTTTATATGGGTCAACTATTTGTCCTTTAGATAAAGCAATTGCATTGATGGTAAAGTCACGTCTTAGAAGGTCGTCTTCAATCTTAGTGCTAAAGGTCACCTTATCTGGGTGTCTATTATCTGAGTATTCAGATTCAAGTCGATACGGTGTAACTTCAACGATTTTCATTCGGTCATCTTCGCTCCTTGTCTTTACACCGACTGTCCCAAAGGTGTTCTCATAAAAACTGTCAGGGAAAATTTCCTGGATTTGTTCTGGTTTTGCATTGGTTGTAATGTCCCAATCTTTTGGTTCCCTTCCAATCAATAAGTCACGGACACATCCACCAACAAGAAAAGCCTCAAACCCAGAAGATTCAAGAGCGTCCAGCACTTCCGTTACTGGCGAAGGTATGTCATACTTGCCCTGTTTCATTATTCCGTCATTGTAGCAACATATAGATATTTTGCGACTTTAACGTATAATGCGATCAACGCTCTTGTGGTGAAATGGATATCACAACGGTCTTCGGAACCGTCGTTGGGGGTTCGAGTCCCTCCAGGAGCACTATTATGGCAAAGCGATCAACTTTAGTTTGCACCAATTTTGTGTGCAAAAACAAACATTTAAATATTATTTTAAGCCTTATTTCTATTATTTGGATTTGGCGCGGCGTTTGGAGCTTAACCGACATGCTTCTTTTTGAAATCGGTGATTTTGATATGGTGCACTTCTTTGGATATCTTATTCCCCTTTTGGCTGCTTTTGCATATCTTTATTTTAATGATTACGAGCTTGCAGAGATCTCTCACGAAACAAATACTGATTACCGACAATAAAGCCTTATTTATGGCTTTATTGCTTAATTCTCGAAAAGAATTATAATTTCTCTCACAAATTGCGGGTATAGTTTAGTGGTAGAACGAGTCCTTGCCAAGGATTAAATGGGAGTTCGATTCTCCCTATCCGCACAAAAGTTAAACAAAGGGCCATAAAGACAGTGTTGTCTTTATGGCCCTTTGTTCGTTATTTTCTGTACTTTTTAAGGACATTCCCAAGATGGAGCTTCCAGCTCGATGTTTTGCAACCTTTTAGTCTTTTAAATTAGCCTTGTTTTTCAACAAACCTGTGCATAAGTGGGGATAACTCTGGGGATATGTGTATAAAAGACATCATTTTTGTCCCTTTTTCAAGGTCACTTTTTACACTAAAATGGCTTTGTTGAGCCAGACTTTACGTTTTTTTATAAAAATTGTCTAAAATACGCGCATAAATGTTTCACGTGAAACGTTATCTCCTTCATTTTATTTTTAAATAGGTTTCATGTGTAACCATTTATTATGGTATTCAATGAAAAACAGGAAAGATATTGGTAATTATGGAGAAGATGTAGCAGAAATGTTTCTCATGAAACGTGGTTTTACTATATTGCACAGAAACTATCGTTTATTCTTCGGAGAAATAGACATTATCGCCGAAAAAGACGGGATTATTAGATTTGTAGAGGTAAAAACCGTTTCACAAGAAACATATAGTAGGGGGATAAAGCCAGAAGATCACGTTACACGTGAAAAGATCTCTAGAATAATGAAGGTTGCAGAATTTTTCTTATCAAATAACAACTTGTTCCACAAAGCCTCTCAAATTGATGTTATCTCAATTGTTAAACCTTCAGATATGTTACACATGAAACCTGAGATACTGTTTTTCGAAAATGTTACACGTGAAAACTAAAAAGATCGAGGCAGGGGAACAAAACTACACTTTTGCAGTTTAAACTTTATTTTAAGCGGGCAGACTCTACTCGATTGTTTCAAAACAGCTAGACGTAGCAAGGAACGGGTGGTACTATGACGCTACGTTAGGAAATGTGATATAGGTAATTTTTCTCTATAGAGTATTCCTAATATTGTGTCTGTAAGAGGCAACGGAGCGTAGTGTAACGGCTAACATGCTCGTTTTGGGTACGAGTGACTCCGGGTTCGAATCCCGGCGCTCCGACAAGTAATATGAAATTAGTAACACATGCAGGAAGCTTTCATCTCGACGATCTTTTCGCAGTTGCTGTTATAAAAACCCTATATCCAGAAGTAGAAATTGTGCGCTCTCGAAATCAAGCTGATTTTGGGGGCGCTGATTTCGTTGTAGACGTTGGGGATATTAACGATCCAGAAACAAATCGCTTTGATCACCACCAACAGGGAGGAGCCGGAGTTAGAGAGAACGGCGTTCCATATGCAAGCTTTGGACTTGTATGGAAAAAATATGGAAAACGTATTAGTGGGGAAGATCGAATTGCAGATCTTGTAGACAAAAAAATGGTGCAACCAATTGACGCAGCAGACAACGGATACAACATGTATCGAGAAACAAAGAAGGGGTTGTCACCATATTTACTCGATAATGCCTTCAAAGCACTTACACCAACATGGCGCGACCCAGAAACAGTAGATGACACCTTTGCAAACTTACTTCCACTTGCACAAGAGATTCTCAAACGAGAAATCAAAAAGGCACAGTATTTCTTTGAAGACACTGAGATTGTAAAGGAGTCGTACAAAAACGCTGAAGACAAACGGATCATTGTGCTTGAACATCCAATGGCATGGAAATCTGTAATTTCTCGAAAAAGAGAACCAGTGTATGTTATTCATCCAAACCAAATGACAGGGGAGTGGATTGTTGCATGTGTTCGAAAGTCTCCACAGTCTCACGAGAACCGAAAATTACTTCCACAAGCATGGGCAGGAAAACGAGGAGCAGAGCTTGAGGAGGCAACAGGAGTTGAGGGAGCAGAAGCGTGCCACAACAAGCGTTTTATTGCGACAGCATGGACAAGGGAAGCAGCAGTTAAGCTTGCAGAGCTCGCGCTTAAGTAATACTTGATTTTTATTTTTTTTGTGTTATAATACATTACAAACAGCCCTAGGTATTTAATGGACCTAGGGATTTCTGTTATTTCAAAATCCAATCAAGGATTATCGATGCAGGAACAACGCAATAAAGAATCGCGCCGCAGTCGGCGCCGCAACGGTCATGGCCACCAGAACGGTCAAAACGGAAAGAACAACGATTCTCGTCAACACGACGGGCGAGTTCCGAGCAAATACCCAACATTCCTCGCAGGCCTTCAAGGTCTCGGGGAATTGAAGGTCTTTCCTCAATTCAAGAGGGTTGCCATGCACCGCGACCCCCACGCCGATGAAATCCTCGCGCAGATGATGCTTGAGGACGTTTCGGGGAGAAAGGTTTTTCCAAACCTCAACCCAAACAACGTTGAGTACGTCGATCGGAACGAACTTCCGAACGACCGTACGTTTCGTCAGAGGCCGGCGTGCATCCACCTCGGATGTGGGGGAGATCCCCGTTTCGATGAACACGTTCACGAGAACAGCAAGTGGGAAGCCGCCTGTACCCTTGTGGGACGTGCCACTGGTCACATCACACACCCGGCCTGGGTGAAGACCATTGAGGATGTCCGACGTGAGGACCGGCACGGAGCAGCCAGCAATGGCGAAATTGCGTGGATGGTGAAACTTCTGTACCAGTCACACGGAGCAGAAGAGACCATCCGATGGGCGAGACTCGCCTACAACGCCGAGATCAAATCCATGAGGGAATTGTGGAACGAGATCAAAGCCAGCGAGAAAAATCCCAAAAAACGTCGTGAGACGTTTGCTCGTACAATCGAGGGGATGAAGCCTCTCAGCACAAAGACGGCCAAACTTCTCTTGCGCAAGCAGGGAAGTGAGGAAGTTCAGTGGTTCGAGCAACTGGTCGTCGAAACGCTCGAACTCGAGCGTTTCCGGCGGAAAATTGCGGTGGAAACCTTCCTCTCGAAAGCTAAGTGCTACAGTATCGAACGCAGACACGACCGTCTTCGAATGTTTGTCGTCAAAAGCGACAACGTCGACATGGCGAGCGTGTCTTGGGGGAAGTTCAAAGGTGACATCATTGTCATCCAACGGGAGAACGGCCATGTCGCAATCCTGACAAGGACTGCCCTCAATCTCAACCTGAAACGACTTCAGGAAGAGCTCATCCAAATCGAGCCGGTGCAAGGTGCCACGTGGGTGCTTGCCGGTGAAGGAGGAAAACTCCTCAACGGCTCGCTCAAGTTCACGGGGGTGATTCCGACGGGACTGTCTCTCGAAGACCTTGCGTCCGTGATTCAACGGATGCTCGGAAAACGAGGAAGTGAGTTCGGCCGCGGACTCGCCTTCATGCAGTTCGAGGAGGACCTCTCAAAACTTGTTCTGTAATCCGTGTTGGACACTTGGGTGGGCGAAGGTTTTTGCGAGAGCAAAAACCTGAGCCCGCCTTTTTCTTTTTGTATTTTTTTATTTGCTATACTTAAACCATCGTGGAAACACCAAAATTCACACGCGTAATTGAATCCTTTACCTGCGAACATTGTGGCGCAGTGAATGAAGGGAATGGCTACACTAACCATTGCAGCGTGTGTTTATGGTCTAAGCATGTCGACATTAATCCAGGAGACAGAGCAGCTACTTGTGGAGGAATTATGAAACCAACGGCAGTGGAGAACGAGAACGGTGACTACATTCTCACGCACACATGTGAACAATGTGGACACAAAAAAAGAAACAAAGTTTCACCAAATGATAATTTTGATACTGTAGTTAATCTTGCAGTATCACTCGCAGAAGAAGTGGCTACAGGTTCCGTAACAAGAGCTCCGTTAGGTGCGGGGCAACAGACGACTGGAATGTTTGCGCCCGCTGCACAATATCTCCAGACAAATACTCTTTAAGTGTTAAACCTGTTGCGTCCTTAAGGTCTCGGCTAATGTAATCGAGTGTAAGCGCATTAATCACAAGAGACGAAGCGTTTGAACCAGGACTTGTCGTTACAATTGTTCCAATAAGTTCACCTCCTTCAAATACTCCTCCTCCAGATGAACCACGTTTTGCAACAACAGTATCTTTGGTAGCAAACACATCGACGGTAATTCGATCAAGTGTGAACACGTTTTTGATTGTTGTTTTTTCTGTTTTTAACGATGTTTGTGTAGCAAGATTGAAATCACTTGTTTGAATTCCTGGATAACCTGCAACAGTAATTGCATCTCCAATTTCTGCGGCATTTGATTTTGTATTTAGTGAAGCGCTTGGGAACGAAAGAGGAAGCGTCAGTGAAGGGTTTGTATTTTCTGTAATCAAAAGAAGTGCGTAATCATCTTCTCCTGTTCCAACCGGTGAAGGATTTGCGATTGCTAAATAATTATCCTCAACCCACTGCTCAGAAATATAGAGTGGCACAGCCTTGAAACCATAGGTTGGAATATTCTCGCGTCGAATACTGCAGTCGTATCCTTTTTCTTTTAGGAGAAACATCTGTGCAACGTGAGAGTTTGTAAGCACAACTCCTTTTGAAGAAACGAGGACACCGCTTCCGTTTGTTAGATGAATTCTGTTTCCATTGTATCGAACACACAAAATACTCACCACAACATCTGACACCGCACTCGAAGATGAAGTGTCTGGAGTTACTTTTGAAGCAACTGGTTCTGCAACAGGAGAAGGGGATGGCGTTACAACAGGAGAAGGGGATGGAGCCACGACACTTGTTGTAGGTTTTGGTGAAACGACAGGAGGAGTCGGAGCAGGGATTGTTGTTTTTACAGGAACCGGTTCAATGACAGGAGGCTGAGACTTTATAGCATCAGGCGTTGTGATGTTTGCTGTTTTTGGAACACGAGGAGGAAGATTAAAAATATTTATTTTAGGGAGTGGAATATAGGTTCCAAGATTTCCTGGATCAAGCTCAGGAGTAACATTTGCAGAACCTTCATCAATCAAATCAAGAGTGTCTTGGATCACTTCTTTGCGTTCTTCGGTCGCAATTTGTGCTTCTTCTCCAGTCAAAACGTTCACTTCTGGGTTTACACCAAGAAAGGTGAGGACTGACAAACCAAGGAAAAATGCTCGTTGTGCAATAAATCTTAAAAGGATAGGCATTACCGTTATAGTGTCAGTTATTGCGACTATCGTGTCAATCTGCTAATCTAACCATCACAGGTCGAATATGGCCGGTACCACCGCGGGTGTAGTTTAGTGGTAGAACGACTGCCTTCCAAGCAGTAGATGGGGGTTCGATTCCTCTCACCCGCACAGACGCGTATACTATACGCATGCATACACTTGGATATATAAACGGGAAAGTTGTGCGTACTGATGTGCCACAACTTTTTCTTGATGATATTGGATTACTTCGTGGATTTGCGTCGTTTGATTTTTTTAGAATTTACAACGGAGTTGCGCTTGATTTTGACGATCACTACAAACGTTTTGTACATTCATCAAAGATGCTCGGGCTCAAAGTTCCTCTTTCAAAAAAGAATCTTGAAGAAGTACTCCAAACGCTTCTCAAAAAAAATAAAATAAAGCAGGCACATGTTCGAATCATACTCACAGGAGGAAAGGTAAAAGAAGGTATTCTTCCAACTACACCTAATCTTTTTGTACTCTTAGAGCCCTTCAAAGACCTTCCAACGCAGTTATATACCAAAGGAGGTACTCTCATAACCTTTGAGCATTTACGACCGTTTGCAGAGGCAAAAACAACAAACTACCAACAAGCAGTGGTTCTACAGAAAGGAAAGAAGAAAAGCGGTGCTGTTGAGATTTTGTATACACATAAAGGTAAGATACTTGAAGCAACCACGAGCAACATCTTTATTGTGAAAGGTAATAAAGTAATTACACCAAAGATTGATGTGCTTGCTGGAATTACACGAAAAATTGTAATGGAACTTGCAACAAAGGCGGGACACATCGTTGTTGAACGAAACATAAAAGAGAAAGAGTTATATACAGCAGATGAAGTGTTTATTACAGCGACCAACAAAAAAGTTCTCCCAATTGTAAAAGTGAATGATCAAAAAATTGGAAAAGGAACGGTTGGTGAAGTTTCAAAAACACTCAATACAGCGTACGAGGATTACATCAAGGAAAAGTGTATGGTCTAATCCGCTATCCACAAGACGAGTAGAGGAGGGTAGGGTATCATGCTCCGTGGAATAGTAATTTTTCTGAAACAAAGGCCGCCGGCATATGCCGGCGGCCTTTGTTCTATCTATTTTTCTTTTAAAATTAGAGAGCTTCTACTTCTGCTGACACCTCAGCAGAAACTTCAGTTTCTTCTATGATCATTTCTTCAGTAGATGGATCTTCCATAGTTGATTGTTCCATTTCTGCAGAATCTTCTTCTGTATCTTCCGTTGTTTCATCATCTCCAATAACAACATCGTCTTCCATCATAGTTTCAGATGTTGCTTCAATAGATGCTTCAATAGCACCGATGACTTCATTAAGTACAAGACTTGCTCCGGCTGGTCCTGATTGTTGCAACGCAACAGTGATTGCATCAATCTGAGCAGTTAATACTGCAAGGTCTGCTTTTGCATCAACTTCAGCATTGGCGTATGCAGCAGTTAAGTCTTCTTTAATCTTTGTGATTGCAGCAAGTTCAGCGGCTGTATCTGTTGAAGTCTTTAGTTTTGTTTTTAAATCAACAAGTGCTGTTTGTGCAGCCTTCTTTGCATCTTGTTGTACTTCAACTTGAACTCGAGATTGCTCTTCAAGAGCGAGTCGAGCTTTATTTTGTTTTGAAATTTGAGTAACACCGTATCCTCCCGCAATAATAATTGCAATGATAATTACCACTGCAAAAATACCAATTCCTTTATTTGTCTTCATATAATCTTTATTTTGGTTAAGTAATAGGTTCTGGTACTAAGCATAGGGTATTTTGTCTATCAACAAAAGCCGCCGGCATATGCCGGCGGCTTTTGTGGATTCTGCGTTTTGCAGGAAGACTAAAGGTTTACTTTACAGCTTCCTTTAGAGCCTTCGCTGCTCGAAACTTTGGAGTTCGCATTGCTGGAACTTGGAGAGTTTCTCCTGTTCGTGGGTTTCGTGCTGTTCGTGCAGCTCGCATCTTTGCTTCAAAGATCCCGAAACCTGCTACTGAAACTTCTTCACCAGACTTTAGAGAAGCTGTGATTGAGTCGAAGACTGTGTCTACTGCTCGTTCTGCTTCTGCCTTTGTTCCTTCAAGTACTCCGTGTACTTTGTCGACAAGCGCTGCTTTATTCATACGTTACTGGGGTAATTCGCCCGAAGGCAAATAATTAGCATTAATCGATAACTGCTTATAACAAATCGTTATAGAGCTGAAAACATTATATAAAATAAGGGTTTTGGCGCAATGGGGTATAAAATAGACAATTTTTAAAGATTTTTGTCAAATAAAATGTCTGCGTCCAAAAACTACCGTGCAAATTCAACAATTCGATTTTCTCGAATAATGGTCACTTTGATTTCTCCGGGGTATTTTAAGTCCTTTTCTATTTTTAGGGCTATATTCCTAGCTAAATTGTGAGCTTCAATATCTGAAACTTTTTCCGGTTCAACAAAAACTCGTATTTCTCGTCCCGCCTGTAGGGCATAGGCTTTATCAACACCATCAAATGTTTGCGCAATAGCTTCCAAATCTTCCAATCTCTTTAAATAGTGTTCAACAGAATCTCGTCTTGCGCCAGGGCGACTTCCAGAAATTGAGTCCGCAACCTGCACAATTACTGATTCGAGGGTTTCGTACGGATATTCTTCATGATGTGCCTGCATAGCTTTGATTACCGCTTCGTCTGCACCAAACTTTTGGAGGATTCTACGACCGATTTCTACATGAGAACCCGCAACTTCATGGTCGACAGCCTTTCCAATGTCGTGAACCAAGGCTCCTGTCTTTGCGACTTTTACATCTGCACCAAGTTCTTCTGCAAGCATCCCAGCAAGGTGAGCCATTTCAACTGAATGTTGCAAAATGTTCTGTCCATAGCTTGTTCGAAAATGTAGCCGTCCAAGAATTGCAATAATTCGTGCATCTAAATTAAATACACCAACTTCGTATGCTGCCTGCTCACCCCTCTCTTTAATAAGTTTATTTGTGTCTTTCTTTGCTTTTTCTACTAACTCTTCAATCTTTATTGGCTGAATTCTTCCGTCAGAGATAAGGGCTTCGAGTGCAACCTTTGCTGTATATCGACGAACAGGATCAAAAGAAGAAAGGGTAATGACTCCTGGCGTGTCGTCAATAATAAGTTCAACACCGGTTGCTCGTTCGAATGTTTTGATGTTTCGACCTTCTTTTCCAATAATCTTTCCCTTAACATCATCAGAAGGGATAGCAACCGATGTTGAAAAAATATCAGAAGAAACGTTATTCCCAAGACGATGAATAACCGCAGAAAGAATGTTTTTTGCCTTCTCCTCAAGTTTTTCCTTACCGGTTGTTTCTAGCTTTTGGATCCTCACAACAACATCCTCGTCATTTTGTTGTTCTACATATTTTATAAAAGCGTCTTTTGCTTCTTCTTTTGAAATTCCAGACAATTTTTCTAGAGCTACTCCGCGCTCAATCTCTAGTTTTTTTAGTGATGTTTCCAATTCCTCGAGTGTTTCTCGTTTTTCTCGCAGTTGTTCAGCTTCTTGGTCAAGATCGGTTTGTCGTCGATCGAGGTAACTTTCTTTGGCAATAAGTCGTTCCTCAGTTTTTTCAACCTTTTCATCAATTTCTCGGGCTTCTTGTCGTGCTTGCTTGAGTGTTTCTTGAGCCTCACGATCAGCTTCAGACGTAATTCGTTCAACTTCTTCACGTGCAGAAAGGAGCATTTCCTTGATTTCAAGCTCCATTGAGCCCTTTTTACCAAGAGAAATAATGAATCGGAGAAACCACCCCAGTGCGATACCGGTTAACCCAGCGGCCATTGCAATTAGTAATACAATGAGTAGTGACATAACTGGCCTCACTATAGAGAAGGGAGGGTTGTTTTGCAAGGAAAACGCCGTTTCGTAAAGGTTCAATATTAAGATGGCTTCTATATAAAGAAAGAGCCCACACCTACTGACTCACTGTTGATTCTGACGTGGCCGTCAGAGTAAAGTTCTGTCGCCAGAACCGCAAAGTCCGGGTAGGTGTGGGCAAGGGCTTTTGAGGGCCCTAGGGCTGGGAGGGAGGGGTGAGAAATCGTGTTTCGGAACGGTTTTTTTGTTTTACCGTCTCGGTTCTTATCCTCCTCTCCCAAAAGAACGAACGGCATCAGTGTAGAGCTTTTTGTATAGTGTGTCAAGTCCTGTATACAATAAGTGGTAAAAAAGAACTTGCATCGTATACTAAATAAATACTATTAAATTAAGTTTACGTGTATGAAATGGTTTATTGATTGTTTAAAAAAGTACGCAGTATTTGAAGGTCGTTCACACCGAACAGAGTATTGGATGTTTACGCTTGTGGTTGTTGTAATTAATATTGTTCTTAGTTTTTTACAAGGAACAGATCTTGCGGTTCTTGCCTCGATCTTTTCGTTAGCAGTACTCATTCCTTCGATTGCAGTTTCAGTCAGACGATTACATGACATCAACAGAAGCGGCTGGTGGTTACTCTTGAGTCTTATTCCAATTGTTGGATGGTTAATCTTACTTGTATGGGCAGTTCGAGAAAGTGACAAAGGAGAGAATCGTTTTGGACAACCTCTTGGATATTAAATTGTAGTTCATACTTTCAAAACAAAAACACTCTTTCCTGAGATACTCCCAGCCTATTTTCTTAAAGCAAAGCTTTGTAAAAAATCGAGCGGGGACCTATTGAAGACAAGAGTGTTTTTTGTTGTAACTTTTTTCTATCTAAGAGAAATTATTTTGAAAGCACTTTGTCGATCAAACCGTACTTCTTTGCTTCGTCTGCTGACATGAAGTAATCACGGTCAGAATCTTTTTCAATTTGTGCAACTGTCTTTCCTGATGACTCTGCAAGAATCTTGTAGAGGTTATCTCGAATCTTGAGAATTTGTTTTGCAGTAATTGCAATGTCTGTTGCCTGACCTTCAACACCTCCCATCGGTTGGTGAATCATAATTTCTGAGTTTGGAAGACTGTATCGTTTTCCTTTATCTCCTGCGGCAAGAATCACCGCCCCCATAGATGCAGCAATTCCGACACACACTGTCGCGATTGGATTTTTGATATGACGCATTGTGTCGATGATTGCGAGACCTGCAGTTACAGATCCACCCGGAGAGTTGATGTACAACTTCACTTCTTTTTTTGGATCCTCTGATTGCAAAAAGAGAAGTTGAGCAACAATAAGATTTGCCATGTAGTCATCAATCGGACCTCCCACAAAAATAATATTTTCTTTGAGTAGGCGAGAGTAGATGTCATACGCTCGCTCACCGAACTGTGTCTTATCGATAACGGTTGGAATAATCATAAATGAAAATTAATTACTACTAGTAAGTGCGGTGAGTATAGCATTATCAAAAACTTGACGCAATACGTTTTGAGTTGTAATGTTCGAATCAATGAGCCTTACAGAATTTAAGCATTTCTTTAGAAAAAATTCATAAATAATTTAGAAAGATTTTAGAACTTTTTCATAATTATTTTAGAAGTCCCTGGCAAAACATTAATTAACAACATATAGTACGTTTCATGAAACAACATAGATTTTTTGTAGATGGCCAAATAGAAGATGCAGACGAAGTACTACTTTCCGACCGAAGTATTGTTCACCAGATTGTAGACGTTTTACGGTTGCGTAACGGTGATCCAGTAATCCTTTTGGATGGAACGGGTATAGAGTTTCACGGAGTAATTAAAAGTTCAATAAAAAAACAATTAATTATTTCTAAAGAAAGAGTAAAGAAAATCTCAAAAACGAGTGAGGTTAACGTACATCTTTTTGCTGCACTTATTAAGAAAGATAAATTTGAGTGGGTACTTCAAAAAGCCACAGAGCTTGGCGTTACACGCATTACTCCAATCATTACCGATCGCACAGAAAAATTATCTATCAGTATGGATCGTGCTGATAAAATTGTTCGAGAGGCTTCTGAACAATCGGAACGTGCAGATGTTCCATTTCTTGATGAACCTATTTCACTCAAGGAAGCACTCTCAATCTGTGAAACAATTCCTGTAATACTCCATTTGGGTGTTCCACGCATTAACGTTACACAACTACGTGAAACACAAAACGTCGCGGTGTTTGTTGGACCTGAAGGTGGGTTTAGCGATCGTGACCTTGAACAGTTCAAAAGAAAGCATGCTCAAGTTGTTTCACTTGGAGAGCAAGTCCTCCGAGCAGAAACAGCAAACGTTGCGATCTGTTCACTCTTACTACTTGGATAACAACATGTAAAAACAGCGGTGGCTTTCGAAGAAAGCCACCGCTGTTTTTGTTTCACAAATACACAAACCACTGTTTTATCGATTGGGTTGCATTTTTAGTTCGAGTCAGTAGACTGGGGCAACTATGCAAAATACATACACAATTGTTAGCACCAACAAAGAAGGTGCAAAAGTAAATCTTGAAATTGAAGTTCCGGTTGAAACGTTAGACAAGTTTCGATCAGAATCAATTCGAGACATTAGCAAAGAGATAGAGATTGATGGTTTTAGAAAAGGTTCAGCTCCAGAAAAATTGGTCCTTGAAAAAGTGGGGGAGATGGCAGTAACCGAAAAGGTTGCATATCGAGCAATCAACAACCTTGTCCCGATCGTCCTTACAAATGAAAAGTTGGATGCTCTCACTATGCCGAGTATTTCAATCACAAAGATTGCGGCAGGTGCACCACTAACATTCAAAATGGAGGTGACACTACTTCCAACAATTGAACTTCCTGATTACAAAAAAATTGCAGTTTCAATTCCAACTGAAACAATCGACACCATCGAAGAAAAAGATGTTGATGAATATGTTGAGTACCTTCGAAAGCAGCGGGCACATGCAGACGTCATGTCCAAGGGAGAAAAAATTGATCCAGAAAAAGTTGAGCTTCCAGAATTTGACGATGCGTTTGTACAAACACTTGGAGAATTCAAAACTGTTGATGCGTTCAAAACTGAACTTCGAAAAAATATGTTGGAGGAACGAAAGCACCGAGCAGGTGAATCTCGACGAATTAAAATTATCGAAAAGATTGTCGATGAAACGAAAGCAGATGTTCCTGATGTTCTCGTCGATCAAGAACTCGAACGAATGCTTGGAAAGTTTAAGCACGACATCGAACGATTCAAAATGACTCCTGAAGATTATTTGAAGGAACTCAAAAAGACAGAGGAAGATCTCAAAAATGAATGGCGACCAGATGCAGTTAAGCGAGCGAAGATGAATTTGATTCTTCCAAAAATTGCAGACGCTGAAAAAATTTCTGCAGAAGAAAAAGATATCGAACACGAACTTACACACATCAAAGAGCACGACAAAGACATCGACGACACACATGCACGAATGTATCTTCGAATGGTTTTAACAAACGAAGCGGTGTTCAAATTTCTTGAAACGCTAAAATAATTTCTTAACAAAAAAAGCGGGCACCGAAGGTGCCCGCTTTTTTTATTTTTTAATTATTTAGAATGATGCTTCGATTGCATCGAGTTCCGCATCCAATTCTTCTGTATTAATTGTTTGCAACTCTGCTTCGAGTTCTGCTGTTGTAGCAGGTTCTTCATCAACCATTGTATCTGTCTCAGCTTCGTTCACTGGAAGTTGTTCTTGTCGTCGATCTTGCACAAGCGTGAACAAATAGAATGCTCCAACAATAATAATGAGCACAACAACGATTGAACCTACAATTGCTCCAATTCCACTATCTTGTTTTGAAACAGGTGACTGAGTTTGTTCTGTTTGTGTTTCTGGTTCCATACGTTTTTATTCGTTAGTTGTTTCTTTTAAAATTGTGATAACAGTGATGAGAGATTCGTGAGCAGTCTTGATTGATTCTTTTGCTTTTTGAACCAACTCTTTCAGACCATCTCGAGAAATTTCTTCTTCATCATCCAACACTTCCTTGATTGCGTTTTGTGTTTCTAACACAACAACCTCAGCGTCAGCAATGGCACCCTTAGCATCATCAAGCGCACTATTTGCTCGAGCAGCATCTTCGGCGTCTTCGATTTCATCAACCTTACTTTCAATACGATCCGCAAGGTTTGTTAGTTTTTCAATCACACCATCAAAACGATTAAACATTGCATCGAGCTGACCTTCGACAGCTTCTTTCTTTTGACCAACAAATCGCGCTCGCACAGCATCAGTACTTGAAGCTAATCGTTGCTTAAACAATTCTCGATGTTCCGCAAATGTAGCTCGAGCCTCTTCTTTGTGTTCAGCCCAATCTTCTTTTCGCTCCTCGAGTTTCATTTTAAATTCTTCTCTAGCCTCCATTCGTTCCTCTTTAAAATCACCACGCATCTCGAGTCGATCTTCACGATTCTCCTGTCGGTCTTCCATTCGTTCTTGTTTCTGATCGCGAATGTCATCTCGATATTCTTGTTTTTCCTCACGCAGTTCTTCCATATGTTCTTGTCGATCTTCTATTCGATCACCTCGTTCTTTTTGCCATTCCATTCGAATCTCCTGTAATGGCTGCCGTGGCGGCTTTTGTGCCAAAGCGTCATCTGGTAACGTTCCTGCAATACCAAAAATAGCAACTACTGCTAAAAATATGTGTGTTTTCTTCATAAATTAAAAATACGATTCTAAATGACTAATACAAACAATTGTATCACGGTGCCTCTTTTTGCGGTCACCCCAAAAAACACCTCGCAAGTTGTCTTTTTGAGACAACTTGCGAGGTGTTTTTTGTGCAGTTTACTTCGAGAATTTGTCGTTATATAGCTTGATTGATTTCTCAACGGCAGCAATAGCATCAGCTTTTCCTTTAATGCCATTAATTTCAACAACAGCCTTCTTTGTATCGCTCTTTAACTCTTTGTATGTTTCAAAGAAGTGAACAATTTCTTTAAGCTGGTGTTTATTGATATCTGCAAGATCATGCACGTCATCCCAACGCTTATCTGAAGCAGGCACCGCAATAACCTTATAATCAGATTCTCCTCCATCAATCATTTCAATCACCGCAACTGGACGAACTGTTACTTTAATACCAACGGCGAGTGGCCATGTTGTAAGGATAACAACATCAAGTGCATCGTTGTCTTCCCAAAGAGTTTGTGGAGCAAAACCATAATCAACTGGGTACGGCGCAGATGAGTAATTAGCTCGATCAAGTGCAATTAGACCAGTCTCTTTATCAATTTCATACTTATTGTTTGATCCTTTTGGAATCTCAACAATAACGTTAAATTCGTTAGGTGCGTCTTCCCCAAGTGGAATATCGTGCCAGAGGTTCATATATATTGCGATTATTTATAAAGCTGTTCGAGTATAACAAAGAAACAAACATTTTCCAGCGCTCACCATATACGGCTTTTCATAAAGATTGCTACAATAATCACACTATGCGACAAATATTTTTGGTATTTTTTCTATCTTTTATTTTTTTGATACACACTCCCGGAATAGCAATTGGTTATGGTCTCGAAAATATTCAAGGAGAATCTATAGTCTCAAGAGGTGTTGTCGTAAGAGATGTTCTTTTAGACCAGGCCGTCTATTCAGTAGGGGACACAGCGCTCCTTTCGTTTGTTGTTGAAAACAACTCAACAACGATTCAACCCGACCTACTATATAGGGTTGATGTAGTAGGAAACTTTAATGAAGAGACCGGCGAACCAACAACAAGATTTTTTGTTGGAGAAACACAGGAATTACCCTTACTACTACCTAAAAAAACAAACGACGTTGAGATCAGAACAATATTACCTGCGTACATTGCCTCAAGCGATATTGGTTTTCAGGTCTCTGTTTTTAATACAAAGACAGAGTTATTGAGCCGTTCATATGTTCGATTACTTGTTACAGGAACCTCACGTCCTTCAATAACATACGTATCTCAAGTTCAAGTAGACGGCGAACCATTTTCACTTTCTGCTGGACCCACACTATATAAAGGAGAACAAATTGCGTTTGCTGCATCCTTCAAAAACACGAGAGGATCTGTTTCGTTAACTCCAACCATTGATATATACAAAGGATACGCACCAATAGGTGAACCTGTATATTCTTTTGCAGGAGAAACCATCCCAGTAGGTACATCAAGAAGCACTGAACAAAAAATAGTACTTCCAACATTTGAATATACTCCAGGTATCTATACAGCAAACATCACGTACACAAACAAAGAAGGAGATGTTTCTGTAGGACCTTTTAACGCCACATATATTGTTGCAGAATTACGACCAACCTTACACAGTTCACTTCCAACAGAAATTGAATTTGAAAAAGACGCAGCAATAAATATTCTTACAACCTATACACCTGTTCCAAAAAACATTCAGCTTGATTCTTCTTACGACCCAGCATCTTATGAAGGAAACATGGAGACAGAAGTGAGTGTTGTAGATGCAAACAATATTCTCATAGGTACACAGCGAGTTTCTTTTTTACCAGGTAAAAATAGTGTTTCACTTTCTTTTACAGTACCTCATTACGTGTATGGAATCCGTGTCGTTACAACTCTTTTTGAAGATGAGAAACAAATAGATACGAGCGACGAATTCTTTCCAGACAAAACATCATTAGTAGCAGAAACAAACAACAATGAAACGGTTACTCAAAAAAGGGCTGTTTGGATAGGAGGTGGATTAGTTCTTGTTTTGATTCTCAGTCTACTCTTGAAACGGTTTTTGAAAAGATAACTAAGCGGCAACTTCTTCGTTTTTCTTTTGCTCTGCAGGTTTTTTAATTGTTTCTCGAATATAAATTTCTTGTCCAATCATGAAGAGGTTTGAAACGAACCAGTATAAAGCTACTACTGAAGCGAGGCTGTATGAAATAAAGAAAACAAAAATAGGAAGCACCCATTTAATCTGAACACCCATACCGCGCATCATATCCTCTTGAAATGAAGGTTTCTCTCCCTTTGGTTTTGGCTCTTGTTTTGGAAATGAAAATCGTGCTTGAAAGTGTTGTGAGACTGCAGCAAGTAACGCGAGAATTATACTCTTTGATTCTGAGATATGGAACAGGTTAAGAAATTCCATGTTTATTTGTTCTGGACTTGGAATGAAAGAATATAGGATTGATTCATTGATTACAGGAAGTCCTCCTTTAAGAATCACCCAGTACAGTGCAAGAATCACTGGGATTTGAACAAGAATAATTACAAAACCTGAAAGAGGATTGAGTTTGTTTTCTTTGTAGAGATCAAGCATTGCTCGTCCCATATCTTCTCGATTGTCTTTGTACTTTTCTTTAATTTCTTCAAGCGGCTTTTGGAGTTCTCGCATTTTAATTTGCGTTCGAACAGCATTCTTTGAAAGAGGGAAAAGAATTAACTTAACAATAATAGTAAGTGCAATAACAGCAAGACCAACGTCTCCTCCAGGAATAATGTCGATGAGTCCTACAAGAGCGTTATAGAGAGGTTCAAAGAAAATAGTGTTGAATAGTTCTTTCATGTTGTTCAGTCATTATAGAGAGCTTACCGGTAAGAAGCAACCTTATCAGCGAGACTCAAAATAACACTTTCTAATACTTTTTTATCTGCACCAACAAGCTCTTTTGTTACAAAAAATATATATGAACCGTTAGGGAAAGCATCTTTTTTGGTTTGCAAGATGTTGTAGATTCTTCGTTTCGCAAAATGTCGCATCACTGCTGTTTTTATAATCTTTTTTGGAACAGCTACAGCAAACTTCTTTTCTTCACCAGGGATAAATTTTAGATGTGCAATATCATTTCTCACAACCTTGCCGGACGTGATGATTGTTTGAAATTCAACAGTAGTGAGACGTTCTTTTTTTGGAAGCATATAAATATAGTACGTGGATTATATATAGAAGGGAAGAATGGCTAAACAAAAAGCGCCCCGTTCGGGGCGCTTTTTGTTTTAAGCTGGACGTGCTCGAGAAACTGTTAGTTTCGCTCGGCCCTTTGCTCGTCGGCGGGCAAGAGTTTTCTTTCCCCCTGGAGTTCGTGAACGAACCAAAAAACCGTGGGTTTTTCCTCGTTTTCGTCGTTTTGGCTGGTATGTTACAGACATATACTTTTCTTATTCACGTGTTGTGAACAACTTTTTAACATAAATGAGTTTTTTTAACAAGTGTTTCATTTCGAGTACGTGTATATAATAGACAGACGTTTATCGATTCATTTGCATGTCAGTTACCTTAGACAACAAAACTTTATGGGAGAATGCATTAGCTTCTATTGAGGTTTCAGTATCAAAGGCAAACTTCGCAACATGGTTCAAGGATACTTTTATTGTAAAGATAGATGATGGGGTTGCTGTAGTTGGGGTTCCTAACACTTTTGTTAAGGATTGGCTCTTCAATAAATACGGAAAAACTATCCTCAAAACACTCCGCGAACAAACCGACGATATCAGAGCTGTTGAGTTTGTTGTCGCGAACATAGAGAAGGCTCGCAACCAAAAACCTCGACCCATCAAACGAGAAGTTCGAGACAATTCTGAACTTCCACTTGCCGACTACTACATAAACAAAGAAGACAATCTAAACCCTCGATATACATTTGAGAGCTTTATTATTGGTTCTTTTAACGAATTAGCACACGCAGCTTCACAAGCAATCATCAAACAACCAGGAATTGTATACAACCCACTCTTTATATATGGAAGCACCGGACACGGAAAAACACACCTTATTCAGGCAATAGGGAACAAAATCAAGGATCAAGACAAGTCAAAGAAGGTTTTTTATTTAACATCAGAAAAGTTTACCTCTGAATACGTTTCGGCTATTCAACAAAACAAAATGATGGCATTCAAAGAAAAGTACCGAAAGTACGATGTTCTTATCATGGATGATATTCAGTTCTTATCAGATAAAGACAAGACCCAAGAAGAACTCTTCCATCTCTTCAACACTCTTTATGACAACAATAAACAAATTGTCTTTTCTTCAGATAAACACCCTTCGTACATTCCAGGACTCGAGGACCGTCTCAAATCACGCTTTAACCAAGGGATGATTGTTGATATTCCAAAACCAGATACAGAGTCAAGAACTGCTATTTTACGGGCCAAGGTTGAGCAAAATAACCTTGTAATCTCTAATGAGATATTGGAACACCTTGCAAGCACGATAGAAGGGAATATCCGTGAATTAGAAGGGGTAATTAACTCAATTGCGTGCCAATCTCAGCTCAAAAACAAAGAACTCAATCTAAACGACGTCAAAGACCTCATCAAAAACAGTGCAAAACCAAAGAAAATGGTGTCAATTAAGGATTTAATCAAGATTGTTGCAGATTTTTACAACATCAATCCTGATGATATTTGCGACAAAACACGAAGAAAAGAGGTTGTCCGCCCACGACAGGTAACTATGTATATTCTTCGAGAGGATTTTAGTACTTCATACCCAACAATTGGTGAAAAAATGGGGGGAAGGGATCACACCACCGTAATTCACTCATGCGAAAAGATTAAAAACGACCTCAAAAACGACCAACTCCTCGGTCAACAGATCAATCAAATTCGATCTATGCTGTAACAACTTGTGGATAAGTTGTTAGTAAGCGTTGAATTTGTTGATTCAGATCTGGGGATAAGGTGGAGGATAAGTGCTGCTTGAGAACTGGATAAATATAGGTAAGCTAGGATAACTGGAAGTTATCCCGAATTAGTGAGATGCTATACACAGCTATACGCAGTCGACTAAGGGTAAAAGAGTATTATTTTATGGGGTTAAAATGAAGTTATCCACTTATCCACACCCCTAATAATAAAAATATATTTATATAAAGATAATTATCAACATATATGAAGATCATTTGTTCAAAAGAAAAGATTCAAGGAATTATTGGTAAGGCCGATAAGATCACAAGTAAGAATGCAACACTTCCTGTTCTTGCATGTGTACTTCTAGAAGCAAAAGATTCAAAACTCTTCATACGAGCAACTAACCTTGATTTGGGTATAGAAGCTTCTGTTCCTGTAAAAGTTGAACATGAAGGAATTGTTGCGATCCCAGGTGCTTTGTTTGTTCAGTTTCTTTCAAACGTCTCAGATGGCGAAAATATTACGCTAGAGGTAAAAAATCAGAACCTTACTATTACCTCAAGTAAAAACAACACAACCATCAAAGCTCTTTCTCACGAGGACTTCCCTTCAATTCCTCGACTAGAAGGAAATCAGTCGTGCACTATTTCATCACCTGCTTTTATTCATGGTCTGAAATCTGTTTGGTATAGCGCTTCTGTTTCAAGTATGAAGCCAGAGCTTTCTAGTGTGTATATGTACCCAAAAGAAAATAACTTGATGTTTGTTGCTACTGACTCTTTCCGACTCGCCGAAAAAAAGATTGAAACCAAAGAATTGGAACAATTCGAAAGTGTATTAGTTCCTTATCGAAACGTTTCCGAAATCATTCGAGTATTTGATGATGTTCAAGGAGATATGTCAGTTAGATTTGATAGTGGGCAAGTTGCGTTTGTGTACGATGGAATTTATTTGGTCTCTAGAATTGTTGATGGTTCGTTTCCTGATTATCAACAGATTATTCCAAAAGATAATACAACAGAGGTTATTGTTCTTAAGTCAGATCTTGTACAGGCCCTGAAGCTCTCAAATCTCTTCTCAGACAGCTTCAACCAGGTAACAATGTCTATCCGGCCAGATGATGGATTCTTTGAGCTTACATCGAAGAATGTGGACAAAGGAGAAAACCAAAATACTGTAGACGCGACACTTCGGGGAGAACCTGTGGAAATCAGTTTTAATCACAAGTATGTAAGTGATGCGTTTAGTTCAATTAACTCAGACAGTATTGTTTTGATGTTTAATGGAAGAACAAAGCCTGTTGTTATTCGAGGAGTAAATGACGCTTCATTTATGTATCTCGTGATGCCTCTTAATAAATAATAACAATGCAAGGAATTGAGGTTTATCTAAAAAAGTTTGAAAACTTTGGATTCAAAGAACGCGAGTTAACAAAAAACATCAAGCAGGCAATCCTTGAAGTTTGTAATGTAGAAGTTTCGGATAAAGAAATATCAGTCCAAGATGGAACATTGAGAGTTTTGGTAAGTGGTCCTGCGAAGTCTGAAATATTTATTCACCGAAAAGAAATAGAAAAACGCTTTGAAGAAATTATAAAAATTCTTTAGTTTTTATTTAGTTGTGTTTGAAACTTATTGAGTCCCAAAAGTGACGGTTTCCTCATACTCTGCTCCTTGAGTATCTACTACCACAACTTTAAGTTTGTTGTTTGAAGACTTAATTCGTCTAATGTCATCCGGCACGAATGAGAATGAATTTGATGTTATGTCGATAGATCCAACTTTGTTGTTATTTATATACACATCCCCACTTACTATCTGAATTCTTGAAAGGGAAATTGCAACGTATACCGTTGATTCTTTTGTGAAGTTGTCTCCGTTACTTGGGTTGATTATTGAAAAGCCGTTACGTGGTTTGCTTGAATTTTCAGAAGATGTGTTATTGAAACCTTGTCTTCCTGCCCATACTTGAACAGAAGATTCCCACATTGAGTATTGTGAGTCGCTATTTGGGTTTGATGGAATTGCCCCAAGAGGATTGCTCTTCTCTACCCAGTGGAGTATTGAGTGAATTCCACCTGATGTGCTCCATTGTCCTGCAATGATTGGTTTAAGATCTTCACTAATTGGTTCTGGGTCATTGAAGTTTCCTGCTGGATACATCTCGATAGCTTTCTCCATTACTTCGTGCCACATAGGGGCCACAATGAAACCAGCAACTTTCTTTTCCATTGATCTGTTATCGTTGTTTCCTGCCCATGCAGCAAGAGAAACTGTTGGTGTATATCCTACAATCCAAGCATCTCGATAATCGTTTGTAGTACCTGTTTTTGAGGCTACATCAAGCCCTGGAAAGTTTAGGAAAGAACTTCCTCCAAACGCTGGTGTACGCGCAATATTGTCTGAAAGTACGTCAGAGATAAGACGTGCTGTTTGTTCTGGGAGCACTCGTGTAGCCTCGTCTTTGAATTCTTCAAGTACTTTTCCATCTTTATCTTCTACACGAAGAATACCTACAGTGTTGTGTCGAACACCTTCTGTTGCAAATACTCCGTATGCGGTAGCCATATCAATTGGACGAACTTCACCTCCTCCGAGTACTAATGTAAGACCATACTGATTAACATTGGTTAGTGTTGATATACCCATACTCCGAGCTAGTTCTAATGAATCTTTAATTCCAGCGAGATATAACGTTTTAACCGCAGGAATGTTTACTGACTGAGCAAGAGCGTCTCGAAGTGTCATTGGTCCTCGAAAAATATTGTCGTAGTTTGTAGGGTTGTAACAGTCTCCACCACTACTACATGTTGTAGAGAATTCTGTTGGAAGGTCAAAAACAACTGTTTCAGGTCGATATCCTTTGTTGAATGCTTCTGCATACACAAACGGTTTGAAAGAAGAACCTGGTTGTCGTTCAGCTGTTGCGATGTTGAAGTTCCCGTCGATCTGATCATCAAAATAATCTCGTGAACCAACCATTGTAAGTACCTGTCCTGTGTTTGGATCAACTGCAACTACCGCTGCATTTTCTGCATTAAACTTTGTTGAGTTTTCGAGAGCGTATCTTTTTACGATCTCCTCAGAAGCTTCTTGAAGTTTCCAATCTAAAGATGTGATAACACGTAATCCTCCAGCTTCCACTGCTTCAATTCCATACTTTTCTTCGAGTTGTTCTCTAACCCAAAAAACAAAGTGAGGTGCCTTAATACCGAAGTTTTCTGGTTTTTGGAAGGTTATTTGTTCTGCAGCTCCTCGATCATATTCTTCTTGTGTAATAAAACCATTTGAAAGCATTTCATTAAGAACTCGGTTTTTACGTGCCTCTAGAAGCGCTAGATTGTTACCGTATGGAGAATATCGTGTTGGGGCTTGAGGAAGTGCTGCAATATATGCAGATTCAGCAAGCGTTAGGTCTTTGGCGTCTTTTCCAAAAAACCGTCGAGAAGCCTCCTGAACTCCATACACTGTTCCTCCGTAAGGAACCTCATTTAGGTACACTTCTAGGATTTCATCTTTAGTAAGAATGCTTTCAAGTCGTGGTGCAAGAACCCATTCTTTTACTTTTCGAGAGATCTTTTTGTCGCTTGTAAGTAGGGCGTTTTTAATGATTTGTTGCGTGATTGTTGATCCTCCTTGTCCTCCCAAAAGATCACCATCCATAAGGTTTACAAAGATTGCTCGAAGAATTGCTTTTGGTTCAATTCCGTTGTGGTTGTAGAAGTTAGAATCTTCAATGGCAATAGTTGCCCATTTAACGTAATCGTTAATTTCGTCGAGCCGAACAACTGTTCGTGTAACCTCTCCGTGAACATCAAAAAGAATTACCTCGCCAGTGCGGTCATAAATTTTTGTTGATTGAGCAACTCGACGCTCATCAAAGTTGTTGAGGTTTGGAAGTTCAAATGAAGTTATCCAAAGTGCTGCCAAACCCCCTAAAAGACAAATAGAGATAATACCCGCAAGGATGATTTTTTTTGTATTCTTTTTTTTAAAGAAGCGCTTAATCATGCGTTCGACGTTGTTTCCACCCCAATCAACAAAACGGTCGACTTCTTCAAGCATCCAATTGAGGTATTGTAGTGTTTTATTATACAACTTCTTCATACATGTAATAGTAGGCAGACTATACAATAAAAACAATAAAAGGACGAGAGTTTATGCTTATGATACAATTTCCGAATGTTCAGCCTTAAAAAGCAGACAACTATTGATACAAATGAAACAAAAATCGAGGAACTTCTCACTCGAGGTGTTGAAGATGTGTTTGTAAAAGAGTCACTCCAAAAAAGACTTTCTTCAGGAAAGCAGTTACGAATCAAACTTGGTGTTGACCCAACTTCTCCAAATATTCATATTGGACGCGCAATTGTGCTTCGAAAGCTTCGCGACTTTCAACGGCTCGGGCACAAGGCTGTCTTTATTGTTGGTGACTTTACTGCGCTGATTGGGGATCCTTCTGACAAACTAGAAAAACGACCAATGCTCACCGAGGCGAGTATCAAAGAAAATTTGAAATCATACAAAGAGCAGGTTGGCAAAATTATTGATCTAAAGCAGGCGGAGTTTCATTACAACAGTTCATGGCTTGCGACACTTTCTTTTCGAGAAGTTGCCGAGTTAGCAGAAAGTTTTTCTGTTTCTCAAATGACAGCGCGACGAAACTTCAAAGAGCGTTTAGATCGAGGGGATGAAGTTTCTCTCAGGGAATTTTTGTACCCAATTATGCAGGGATATGATTCTGTCGCTGTAAAATCCGACGTAGAGCTTGGTGGTTTTGATCAGCTCTTTAATCTAAAGGCCGGCCGAGTAATTCAGAAACATTTTGGACAACCAGAACAAGATGTATTCACAATTGAAATGTTGGAAGGGACTGATGGACGAAAAATGTCATCAAGTTGGGGAAATGTAATTGCTATCAATGATGCACCAAATGACATGTACGGGAAGGTGATGGCTGTACGTGATGAGCTTGTAGAAAAATATTTTAAACTTTGCACCGATATTTCTTTGGAAGAGCTCGCAGTGATTGCCCAGGACCTGTCTTCTGGTGTTAATCCTAAAGAACACAAGATGCGACTAGCGCGTGAACTGGTAACGCTTTATCACGGAAAAGATGCAGCTTTATCTGCAGAAAAAAACTTCGAAGAAACCTTTTCGAAAGGAGGAATTCCTGATGATGTTGCAGAGTTTTTTGTTACGAGCGAAACAGTACTTATTGATGTGTTGGTTGAACAAAAGGTTGTTTCTTCAAAAACTGATTTTCGTCGATTGGTACAAGAGGGCGCGATTACTATTGTGGATGGAGAGAAAATAACCGATACTACTAGTATGGCAATTCCTGGTGTATACCGGATTGGTAAAAAACGGTTCGTGAAGCTCGTAGAGAAAAAATAAAATAAATCAAAAAAGCCGCCGGCAAATGCCGGCGGCTTTTTTGATTTAAAATCTTTCTTCCTCCTCTACATCATCGAATGAATCCACATCGTCCTCGTCATCATCTTCTGCATCTACTGCTTCGTCATCAAGATCAATATCTTCATCATCTTCAATATCGAGGTCGTCATCGTCTAACTCTAACGCGTCTGGATTAATCTCTTCTTCTTCATCAAATTCGTCTGACATACGTTTACTTATATTAATTACCCCAATGTTTTAACACAAAGGAAATATCTGGCAACGTTTTTATGTGTGGATATTTCTACTCATCGCAAAACAGGTTAGTCCTGTTGCAATTGCATCGTACTCATCATCAAGTTTTTTTTGATCCGGGACGGTAATGAGGAGCGGAATCATCTTTGTAACTTGCGCTTTATCACTTGAACCATTTCCGGTGACAGCGATTTTAATATCTTGTGGAGAAAATTCAAGTACTCGAAGACCTTGTCTTGCACAAAGAGCAATAATCGTTCCGCGGGCCTCTGCAACCTTGAGTGCTGTCTTGGTATTTTTACTAAAAAATAGTGTTTCGATAGCTAAAATATCCGGCGTGTATGTTGCGAGAACTTCTTCTAAACGATTAGCTACTTGTCCAAGACGAACGGCATGTTCATCTTTACTGCTAGTTCTAAAACACTCTGAATGGATAAGTGTTTCTTTTCTGTCGGAAATATCTTTTTGGAGAATTGCAATTCCAAGTCGTTCATATCCTGGGTCAATCGCCAAAACTTTCATGTAGGCATTTTACACTAAAACGAAAAAACCACCTTTTCAGGCGGTTTTGGTGACACTTCGAAATTTGGGCTGTTCCAAGTTTCTTTGCAGGAGGGTGACCTCCAGTTCAGGAAGGTTGGGGATGACGTTGTCTCCATTCTCAATGATGAGTAATTGGATTTCCACCTCAACCAGTCCGTTTGAAGCTGTGAACCAGAAGAGTTTGTTTCCGTTGCATTGAGCATTCATCGCTGCGCGTTGATAGATGTCATCACGACCTTTATCTCCAATGAACAGATCATACCCGGGGAAGATTGTACGGATTGCTGTGATTGCCTCGGTAAACGTCGGGCTCACATATGGGCGCAAAACAAATATCCTCTGGTTGGTTGAGTTTCCTGAAAAGGAAAGCCAGGAGACAAATCTTTCCCACAGAGTTTTCTTCCGATGAAGTCCTCGGTGAAAACCTCTTGCAAACTTGTTTCGAAGCGCGTCTTCAATATATTGTAGCGAGATCATTTAATCCCAAAGTACCCCGAAAATTGTAAAAGTCAATCAGTTGGTGATTTGGTTAAAAACTACTCTGCGTTGGTGTATACACCTTGGACATCTTCATGTTCTTCAATTTTTTCAAAAAGGTCTCCGAGTTTTTCTTGATCAGCCTCAGAAAGTTCCATGGTTGTGTTTGCAATCCATTCACCGTCTTGTCGTGTAAACGCCCAAAGTGCAGAACCTGGAGTTGAGAGCTCACATCCGTTCTTGCTTAAGATGTGTCGAATTTCTGGACTGGTCCGGTTTTTGTTGTCGGTAAGTGCTTCAATAATTACAGCTACACCTCCTGGTCCATATGTTTCGTAGGTAACTGACTCCATGGCTGCTGTATCTGTATCAGTTCCTTTTTTGACCGCTCGTTCAATAGTTTCTTTGGTCATGTTTTCCTTTTTTGCTGCTTCAATCGCCGTTGCAAGACCCGGAGAACTTACATCACCATTACATTTTTTTGATTCATTAGTAATGAACTTTGAAAGTCGAGAAAAGATCTGACTGCGCTTTGCATCCTCTGCTCCTTTCTTCCTTTTAATTTTTGACCATTTATTGTGTCCTGACATAGTGCTTTGAGAATACCAAACCTACTCAACAAAGAAAAGTTTAGAGAAGTTTTTCTTGAATATGTGTTGGTACGTCGAGGTTGAGATGTTTGTATGTTGCTGGGGTGGCCATTCTTCCTCGTGGAGTTCTCTCGAGTAATCCGAGTTGGATTAAATATGGCTCATGATATTCCTCTACGGTTGCTGACTCTTCGTGCATCGCTGTTGCTAAAGTGTTGAGTCCAACTGGCCCACCGTTGAATTTATGAACAAGTACTTCAAGCAAATCTCGGTCTGCTTTGGTGAGACCCATTTCGTCGATGTCGAGCATCTTGAGTGTTTCTACAACACTTGCTTTGTCGAGTTTGGTTCCGCGAACCTGTGCCAAATCTCTACATCGTTTAAGAAGAAAGTTTGCGGTACGTGGCGTGTATCTTGATCGCTTTGCAATTGCGCTTGCTGCTTCGTTATCAAGTTCAGCACCGAGGATGCGTGCAGAGCGTTTAATGATCTCGATAATTTCTGGATCTGTATAAAATTCGAGTCGATGTGTTCCTCCTGAAAAACGTGAACGAAGTGGAGCAGACAACATTGCAATACGAGTCGTTGCTGCAATTAATGTAAAGGCAGGAAGTTCCAATTGGATGGTTCTTGCAGACGGCCCTTTCCCAATAATGATGTCGAGCACGCCAGATTCCATCGCAGGGTAGAGCACTTCTTCGATTGAGCGATTGAGTCTGTGAATTTCATCAATAAAAAGAATATCTCCCGTACTTAAGTTGGTGAGAATAGATGCGAGATCTCCTACTTTTTCGATAGAAGGGCCCGAGGTGATTTTGATTTGCGTTCCAATGTGTTTTGCGATAAGGTACGCCAGCGTTGTCTTTCCAAGACCAGGTGGTCCATAAAATAAAATATGTTCAGGAGGGTGACCACGACCCGAAGCTGCTTCCAAAAGTATCTGCAAATTGTCTTTAATAGCCTTTTGTCCGATGTATTCGTCCCAAGAACTAGGGCGCAGCTCACGATCGAGGAAGGTTGCCTCTCCATTTCCGCTGTTTCCCTGATTTTCTGTAGGGGTTGACATAATAATTGTATATGTTATTATTCTTGCACAACCTACCACTGCAGACGACAGAACGATAGGCATGATATTTGAAACGGTAGATCTCTAAGCGATAGACATTGTCTATAGGCACGTAATCAAGGACGTCTCTGGTTCCACGCTTTCGCGTGGTTGCTGGGGCTATCCTTAACTATTTGTCTACCATTGGCACGGTTCGATGGCTCGCTTAGAGATCTACCGTTTCAAATTTTTATTTATTGCTGAATGCGTCTACACTCAGAGGTCACTATAGCTTGTTTCGATTTTAGCACAACTGGTCAATCAACTGTTTTTATTATGTAAAAACCGAAATCGCACTAGAACCCTATTCTGCAATTTTTGAGAGATCAAAATCAGCAAAAGAATTTTCTTTCTTTGTTTCTGACCAGCCGTCGGGAGCGTCTCCAAGCCCGCTACGAGAGCCTAAATCAACCACACGAGTAAGTTCCTCAAGGGAGGTAATTCCTTTGAGAATCTTTGTTACGCCATCTTGCGCCATGTCCATAATTCCTTGGTGTTCTGCGGCTTGTTTGATTTCACGTTCGCTTGGATTCATCTCGAGCGCCTCTTCTACTTGTTTGTCTGAAACCACCGCTTCAAAAACACCAACTCGCCCTTTGTACCCAGTGTTGTTACAAGCTTCACAAGAACCCGGAACAAACATTGTTGTAGTTAACGGAACCTCGGGTTCTTTAATTGAGTTGTATACGTTAGTGATGAGTTCAAGTTCTTCTCCTTCCATTTGTTTTTCTTTTTTACAATGTGGGCAGAGTCGTCGCACGAGTCGCTGAGCGATCGCCATACTAATTGCAGAAGTAAGAATCTTTGGATTAAGTCCAAGGTCAATAAGACGAGTGAATGTACCAGCCGCGTTGTTGGTGTGAATAGTAGAGAACACAAGGTGACCAGTAAGCGCTGCGTGCACCGCTGTTTCTGCGGTTTCGAGATCTCGGATTTCTCCCACCATGATTACGTCAGGGTCTTGTCGAAGTGAACGCTTAAGACCTGTTGCAAAGTCGTATCCTTTTTCTGCATCTACTTGTGTCTGCACAATTCCTGCAAGGTGATATTCAATAGGGTCTTCAATAGTGATGATTTTAATTTCGGAAGTTTGTTTGAGGCGCATGAATGCGTAAAGTGTTGTTGTTTTACCAGAACCGGTAGGTCCAGTGTTTAGAATCATTCCGTTTGGTTTTGAAAGTTTTTCGAGGAACACTTTCATGAGCTTGTCTGGAACACCAAGGTCCTGAATCTTTACTTGAATAGATGTTGGATCAAGAAGACGCATTACGATTGATTCTCCGTAGTTACCCGGAAGGGTTGATGAACGGATTTCAATATCTCGTTCTCCAATCTTCACACTAAAACGACCATCCTGAGCCGTTTCTTTGATGTTGAGCTTCATTCCAGAAAGGAGCTTGATTCGAGAAAGGAGTAGGTTGTATGTATCAAAATCAAACGAGGTTACCTCTACAAGTACACCGTCGAGACGGAATCGTAATCGGATAAATTCTTCTTCTGGTTCAACGTGAATATCTGATGCGCCAAGAGCGATTGAGCTCGCCATTACAATTTCTACAATTCGTGAAATACGAAAGCTTTTTTTCATTTGCATCACTTCTTCGATGAGCGAGCGCACGTCGTCGAGCTTTTGTACTTTTCCGATAAACTCTTCGATGTCTTTGCTCGAGATGTCGAGGGTTCCTTCTTTGGTGACACTCGCAAAAGAAATTTCTTTGTAACGCTCCCATGCTCGTTCAAGGCTTTGGGTAGAAACCATAAAAGGTTCAATAATGTATCCGCGGGTTTCGAGATCTTTGAGAATGGACTTTGAATCTTCTCGTCCTGGCGCAAGAAGTGCTACACGAACGCGCTTACCAATCAGATCAAAAATCGCAAGCTTTGCTTTGCGGGCATCTTCTTCTGGCACGAGACGAAGACCGTCCGTGTCGATGGTGAGGCGGGTAAGGTCTGCATAGGGAACTTCGTATCGTTCAGAGAGAATTTGGGCGAGCTCCTCTTCTTCACGTCGATGAAGCTCGCCTAAGCGCTGATCTCGTAACTCTTCATCTGCAAAACGTCTGTCTGTCATTCTGATTATTGTAGCACGCAGTCTTTTTTATTTGCGGGGGGATGTTGTTGATGAATTTTTGTTACAGAAAAAGTTAATGCGGGTGTTTTTTAAAAGAAGTTTTGATTGACCGGTGCTCATTTTTATGTTAATTTCACTCCAAAGCAGCTCTCAGTTGAGCTCGCTCTTTCACATCCAACCCAAATCAATCAACCTATGAAGAAGCTTCTCTTGTTGATGGCAGTTTTGTCTGCCATGTCATTCAATGTAATTCCTGCTTTTGCGGGAACGTCTGGTCCTCCTGATCCCGTCGTCCCTTCAATCGGATGTCAGGAAAAGAAGCCGGGCTTCTTTCGAGCCCTGTTCAAGGGTAAGAATAAAAGCCGGAACGAAGTTCGGGGCGACGGTAACGTCAGCTCGGTGAACATCAACGGCGACGGAAACGTTGTCACGGTCAATCAAAACTTCGTGAAGAAGACGACGGTGATCACTCCAACTGTTGAGAGAGTCGCGGCACGTCCGGCGACGATCAAAAAGCCGGTTGTAACGAATCCCGTGTATGTTCACCCTCATTGCAAGGAAGTGGTTCCGTCGGCCCCTGAGGCTGATCCATGCCCACCTTCGTACGCACCGTACGTGCCGAAGGATACGCCGTGCCCACCTTCGTACGCACCGTACGTTCCGAAGCAGGTACCATGTCCGCCGCAGATCGAATATGTGTATGTGCAGAGTCCGCCGCCACCGCCGCAGATTCAGTACGTGCCCGTGCAGAGCCCCCCGCCTCCGCCAGAGATTCGCTATGTGCAGGTACAGAGTCCGCCGCCACCGCCGCAGATTCGCTATGTGCAAGCACCTCAGCAGGCGCCGTGCCCGCCAGAGATTCGCTATGTGCAGACGCAGAGAAGACAGACACCTCAGTCTCACCGGCAGGTTTATCAGCCTCGACCAGGATGTACTCCGGGCTTCACTACCCGAAGGTACGATAACGGTCGTGTCGAGATCATTCCGGATTCTCCTGGGTATGGGAGGAACCAGTACTTCGCTTCGCGATACTGATTCCGTGAGGGTTTTGGTTCTCAAAGGCCGGATCGCGAAGCGATCCGGCCTTTTTTCTTTTCTAAAACTTTATAAAACCACCCACCACAACAAGCGTTTGTCTACTGACGCTACGTCCGCTCGTTTGTTATGCTTACGGATATGAAAGTAACTCTTGAAGAAATGCCAAACGTGGCAAAAGAGCTTGTTCAAAATCTCACACCCCTTTCTTCGGGTGCTCACGTTGTTGCGCTTTCGGGAAATCTTGGTGCAGGCAAAACCACACTTACACAACACCTTGCCGCAACACTCGGTATCACAGAACAAATCACAAGCCCGACGTTTGTACTTATGAAGCAATACCCACTTACCAATCAACGTTTTGCACAGCTTGTGCACATTGATGCATATCGACTTGAAACACCAGAAGAACTCAATACACTTCGCATTAATGATATTTTTTCAGATACATCAAATCTCGTTCTCATTGAATGGCCAAAACAAGTTGCCTCACTGCTACCAGAAAACAAAACAAACATAACGCTTACAGTTGTTGATGACGCTTCACGAGAAATCACCATTTCATATGCCAAAGAAAACTAATACAAATAAAAAACGCATCGTTTTGTTTGATGCACACGCAATCATTCATCGCGCATATCACGCACTTCCAGATTTTGCTTCTTCAACCGGAGAGCCAACTGGTGCACTCTACGGACTTTCAACAATGTTGATGTCTATCATTAACGAATTCAAACCGGACTTCATGCTTGCCGCGTTCGATCTTCCAAAGCCAACGTATCGTCACGAAGCATATGCAGATTATAAGTCTGGACGAAAGGCACTCGATGATAATCTCGGAAAACAACTCACTCGCGCTCGCGATGTTTTTAAAGCGTTCAACATTCCTATTTATGAAGCAGAAGGTTTTGAAGCCGACGATGTAATTGGAACGGCTGTTGAGCAACTGAAAAAAAATAAAAACTACGAAGTGATTATTGCATCAGGTGATATGGATACACTCCAACTCGTTGTTGCTGATCAAGTAAAAGTATTTACGCTTCGAAAGGGAATTAAAGATACGGTGATTTATAACGAAGCGGCGGTGATGGATCGTTTTGGTTTTGCGCCAAGTCATCTTGTTGATTTCAAGGGGCTTCGAGGAGATCCTTCTGACAACATCATTGGTGTTCCAGGAATTGGAGAAAAAACAGCAACAACACTCATTCATACATTTGGAACCATCGAAGAAATTTACATAGCAGTCGAAAAAGAAGATCCTCGTTTAAAAGAAGCTGGAATCACTCCTCGTATTGTTGGTCTGTTGGAGGAGCACAAAGAAGAAGCAGCTTTTAGTAAGATGCTTGCGACTATTCGACGTGACGCGCCAGTTACTATTGAGGTACCTGAAGAATCATGGGTCGATCATCCTCCACTTTCAAAAATTACCGAACTGTTTCGCATGCTCGAGTTTCGTTCTTTGATTGAACGTGTGCACGGACTGTTTGGAAGTGGAGAAGAAAGCAAAGCCGAGGCGTTGCAAAAAGAAGACATCGATCCACTCGCTCTCAAAGAAACGGAAATTGCTTTGTGGCTTCTTAATTCATCTTCAACAAATCCGACTCTTCAAGATATTTTTCATTTTGCAAAAACAGAAGATTTTGAAACTGCACGCACCAAGATTTTTGAAGAAATAAAAAAACAAGAACTCACAACCGTTTTTGAAACAATGGAGAAGCCACTTATTCCTGTTTTGGAAGAGATGCAAGACGCTGGAATTAAAGTCGATGTGACCGTTCTCAAAAAACTTTCAACGGAATACACCAAAGAGTTGCATCGACTCGAAAAAGAAATTTTTGAAATGGCAGGAGAAACATTCAATATCAATTCACCAAAGCAACTCGCAGATGTTTTGTTTGCAAAGATGGAGCTCAAATATCCAGGGATGCGAAAGACTTCAACTGGTTCGTATTCAACAAAAGAGGATGTACTGCAGAAACTTGCTGATGTACATCCAATAGCAGAAAAAATTCTTCAGTATCGTGAGCTTGCAAAATTACTCGGAACATATATCGACAAGCTCCCTGATGTTCTTGGAAAGGATGGGCGTTTGCACACAACGTTCTTACAAGCAGGAACCACAACAGGACGAATGGCGTCACACGATCCAAATATTCAAAACATTCCAACAAAAACAGAACTTGGTCGCCGAATTAGAAACGCGTTTGTTGCAGAAAAAGGGAAGCGACTACTTGCGCTCGATTATTCTCAGATTGAACTCCGCATCGCCGCAATGCTTTCTGAAGATGAAAAACTCATTGAATCATTCAAGAGTGGAAACGATATTCACGCGAGTGTTGCTTCGTATGTGTTCAAGGTTCCAACCGAAGAAATCACCAAAGAGATGCGAACAAAAGCAAAAACAATTAACTTCGGTATTTTGTACGGTATGGGAGTTGTTGCACTTCAAAAAAACTTAAAGACCGACCGCAAAGAAGCGCAGCAATTTTATGACGATTACTTTAATACGTTTACATCGCTTGCTGCACATCTCGATGAAACAAAAAAGACTGCCTTGAAGCAAGGATACGTCACAACTATTTTTGGACGACGACGACATTTTGAAGGAATTAAATCTTCATTGCCGTTTATTCGGGCGCAAGCGGAACGGATGGCAATTAATGCGCCGATTCAAGGAACACAGGCTGATCTTATTAAGCTCGCGATGGTTCGAGTTGCTGACTTTCTAAAAAAAGAACAACTCGGTGCTGATGTAAAAATGCTGCTCCAGATTCACGATGAACTTATTTTTGAGGTGACCGAATCAAAGGTGTTAGAAGTCGCTCCAAAAATTAAAGCAATCATGGAAGGGGTACTTACCGAAGAACAAACAAAGGGAGTCCCAGTTGTTGTTGAGGCTTCTTCTGGGCCAAGTTGGGGAGAGTTGAAGCGACTATAGCTCACGATATACTGTTGATATGTTTTATTTTATTTACGGCGACATGCAAAAAGCGGTAGCGAAAGCAAAGACTATGGTTGATGCGCTCGTTACTAAACAACCTGACGCTGGACGGTTTCGACTCGACAGCGAACATTGGAGTGATGCAGAGTTTCAAGAATTTCTTGGAGGGCAGGGTCTTTTTTCTGCTCGGTATATTGTTGAGTTGCGCCGAGTATTTGAGCGCGACGATATTTCTGATGTGGTGATGGGAATGCTCAAAGAATTAGAAGCTTCACCAAATGTTTTTATTTGGGTTGAACCAAAGGTGAGCGCTGCTGATTTAAAGAAAATTGAAAAACATGCGGCAAAGGTACAAGAGTGCAAAGAAGCTGCAACAAAAACAAAGCCCGAATATAATTTGTTCTCACTTGCTGATGCGCTTGGGGGACGAGACAAAAAACGATTATGGACAGGGTATATCGATGCACTCGAAAATGCGGCCGTTGAAGAAATTCACGGTGTGCTTTTTTGGCAGGTAAAAAGTATGCTGCTCGCCACTCGCGCAAAAAATGCAGAGGATGCAGGAATGAAATCATTTCCTTTTAATAAAGCACAACGATTTGCAAAAAACTTTTCATACGATGAACTTGTAAAACTTTCTAGTGACATGCTCGCGGTTTCGCATGAAGCTCGTCGCGGACACCACACCTTTTCGATAGCGCTTGAACGATTGTTGCTAACGGTCTAAAAGAAAAAGCACGCAGGGCGTGCTGAGGGGTCTGTCCTAGCGACGAAGGATTCTCTGAATCATTTGGCGGAGATCCCCTGGTTTTTTGGGAGGCCGAGGGGATTCTCTTGGTGTGTGTTGCCATCCCCGAGACACGTCACTACTGACTTGGAAGTCACATCCGCATTGAGTGCAGGTGTATGTTCCATGAGGGTAGTCGGGAATCTCGGATTGATCAGTTTTCGCTAAACAGAGCCAACAAAGGACCTTGTTCATTCTCGCGACTATAGCAGAAGTTTTAGTGTTTGTCTGGTGTCTCCAGTAACACAAAAGCCGAGCGTCGTAAGACGCTCGGCTTTTGTTATTTGTCCGCCCAGCAGGGATCGAACCTGCGACCGTCAGCTTAAAAGGCTGCTGCTCTACCGGCTGAGCTATGGGCGGTCTGCGTGTGAGGCCTACAATACAATTTTTTGCCGTGAAATGCCAGCCCTTACAAGCTGAGGTCTATTCCAAACGCGCCCGCTCCACTAAAAAGCAGCGACGTGGCGATTATCATCATAAGAAGATAAAAGACTTGTGGATACGACAACACCCGCTCCTCTCGACGTTCAATAAACATCAAATTTAATAAAATATACATTGAGATAAGCACGGCGACTTGTGTAAAGAATCCAAACAAAAAGAAGATTCCTGTAAGGAGGGTGATGCTCCCGAGGAGCCATGGAAGCACTGATCCGAGTGGATAATCGTTTGCTTCAAAGTACGCAGCAAGACTGATTCGTTTGGTTGTTACAAAGGACCATCCAAGAACCAGAAAGACAATCGCAATAGTGATGCGCAGTAAAAATGGAGCAAAAAGTCCGTATGAAAGTAGTGTTGGGAAGACATTTATCATAATCTGTGTAGTATAGCTGCCATACTATACTTATAAGAATGAAAGCGCAAAATATACTTATTTTGGAGAATGTGCGAAGTGCGCACAATGTGGGTGCGATGTTTCGGACTGCTGATGCTATTGGCATTTCAAAAATCTATTTAGTTGGGTATACACCAACACCTGTTGATCGATTTGGTAGATCTCGGACTGATTTAGCAAAGAGTGCTCTTGGTGCCGAAAAAAGTATTGCCTGGGAATCTGTCGATTCGGTGTCGGAAGTGCTCACACAACTCAAAGACGAAGGTTTCACAGTGGTTGCACTTGAGCAACATGAAACGTCGGTGGATTACAAAACAGTAACGCCCACAGAAAAAACCGCACTCGTTGTTGGAAACGAAATTGATGGAGTTTCTAAGGAGGCACTTAGCCTCGCTGATATCATTATTGAAATTCCAATGGTGGGAGAAAAAGAATCACTCAATGTTTCTGTTGCTACAGGTGTGGTGTTGTTTAGATTGTTTGATCGGTAGAGTTACATCTTCTTCCATTTTCGAAATGTCTCCTCTAGGAGGATTGTGTACACCCCAACGTTTCCTTCTTCTTTAAGTTCTTTCAATTGCTGTAGGCGAATTTTTATGATTTCTTGCAACTCATCACCGAGGCTCATTTGAGAAATTGTATTGATTGAATCCTGTAAATCTTCGTTTATAAATAACAGTTCAATTTCTCGTCTTGCTTGTCGTGCTTCACCCATTACTCGCTCCAATGTTTGTTCATTAAATGATACGGTAAAGTCTGCGATTACTTGTGAGAAGGGTTCACAGATACGTCGATGTTCTTTTTCTTTTTTCTCCACTTCTTTTATTCGTTGTCTTTCTTTATTTATTTCTTCGGAATTATTTACCTTTTCGACGTGAGGAAATAATTTATGAAGTGTGTTTCCAAAAGGTGCCGTTTTAAATTCTTTTTCAAACTTCTCCATTTCTGCCACAGCGACTCGTTTGCCCGCATCTTGTTTTGAGTCATCTTCAGCTTCACGTCTCATACTTGAAAGATTTCCTAAAATCGCGGCAGGGATATTTGATTCAGGAAGTATGGGAACTAATTCGTAATTGGTTCTTGGGTCACGAATAACAAGTGACCGGACACCTTGAATTTCCGTTTCTTCGGGGTGTATTTCAAAAAAGGCGTTGTTATTAAAATCAACGTACTGCCACGTTCCATCAGCGAGTCGAACAATATTTAGAACATGTCCCGCAGGCCAACCATGAAATCTTTCTACGCCGGACTGCTGTAATAGATGCGAACCAAGCATGGATGCACCAACACAGTTCCATGTTTTATTTTCTTGCATGATTGTTGGCCAAGAGTCCCACCTTGTTTCTCTCGATGGATTGTTTACTCTACTAAGATTTTTTGCATCAGTAAGTTTTTGAAAAACATCCTCTACATACAATTTTTCTGCAGCAGCTTTTTCTGAGACTGATAACGCTGATTGGATATCTGCGACAAGTTGTTCACTTGGGTGTAAATCAATTTCTTTAGCAAAGGTTTCTACGCCGGACTCTATCGACGAGTGTAGCCATTCTTTAATGTCTTCATTTGTTGCTGTATCGATATTTTCTAGAGGAGGTGTATTGGTGACAGGACCAGACCAAGCGTTTATAAGAAACTGCTTTTCTTCCAAGGTTAACGGTTCAGGCGAGGGTTCTTTTATTTTTTCCGTTTGATGGGCCGGAGCTTTTTCCATTCATTCAGTATATTACTTTTGGCAGGTGTTACAAAAATGTGCGCTGCGTCCTCCAATAACAAGACGTTCGATGGTTCCGGTGCAACCTTCTCGTGTGCAAGGTTCTCCGGTTCGTCGATACACTTGGTGTTTGTGGTGAAATTCCCCGGGGGTTCCTGAAGGTGTTCGGTAATCAGAAGTTGAGTCTCCTTTAAAATCAATTCCTTTTTTTAGAATTTCCTGAACAGCTCTAAAGAGTTTTTTGAGTTGTGCATCATTTAATTTTTTGACGATAGTTGTTGGGTGAATTTCTGCAAGCCACAAAGCTTCGTCTGAATAAATATTTCCAACACCTGCAATTAAATTTTGATCCATGAGCACTTGTTTTATTTTTCCTGATGCACGTGAACGCATTCGTTCCTTGAATGTGGAAAGTGTGAAGGTCTCGCTGAGTGGGTCTGGCCCAAGGTCGAGCAGTTCCGGATGATTATGAAGTTCATCAGTTTTGATAAGTTGTACCTTTGCAAACTTCCGTAAATCAGAAAGTGCTAATCGAGTGCTGTCGGTAAACGAAAAAACCATTCGAATGAAACCGTTCCATTTATCGTCTTTGAGTGGACCTTTTCCAACGGCGTTCCACTTCTTTTCTTTTTTGTTGTATGAGTAATTTCCAAAGAGGAGGTGTCCGGTCATCTTCATGTGTACCAAAATAGTTGAACCGATATCGAGATGAATGAGTACATTCTTTCCAATGCGACTTGTTCCAATAATTGTACTTCCCAAAATCTGCGCTTTAAACTTTTTGAAGTAGGCGGGGTCCTTTACTTGTTCTTTTCCATAATAATGAGGTGAGTCATAGCCACTCCATACATTAAGTAGGGTTTTCCCGACAATAAGCCGTTCAAGCTCAACGACAGTCGTGTGTACTTCAGGTAGTTCTGGCATAGTTTCCTGAGTCTAAATTGAACGAGCGGTAAGTGCAAGGTAATATAGAGTATGCAAAGATTTGATGTACTTATTGTTTGGAGTTTCGTTTTTATTTTTCTTGCTGCAATTGTGGGTTTGTTGCCACGAGAAACTATTGCAATACCAGACACTGAAGCATCAAAACTACTTGCTCTCACAGGTTACTTTAGCGAGTCCGTTGATCTTGATCAGTTAAAAGAAACATTTGGCACAAAAATAAAAGATGTACGTAATGAATCAAAAATTAAAGTTTTAATTGTTCCTGGTCATGACGATAAGAATGTTGGTGCGGTGTTCGGAGACATTAGAGAGGTTGATTTGAACAGAGAACTGGCTTTGAGTATTACTGAATATCTAAAGTCACAACCCGCCTTTGATGTGATGCTTGCTTCGGATGCTCGGGGGTGGAATCAAAAGCTTGAGACTTTTTTTGCAGAAGAAAAAGACGCAATCACAACATTTCAGTTGGCGCACAAAGAGGCAACAAAAAAATTAGAACCCGTGCTTGATCTAAAATATAATCCTGATGTGATTCACAATGAAGCAACGGAAGACGTCGTACATTCTTTGTACGGTATTAATAAGTTTGCGAATGATCAGGAATTCGACATTGTGTTGCATGTACACTTTAACGATTATCCTAATCGACGTGCAAAAAAGGAGGGGAAGTACGAAGGGTTTGCGATTTACACGCCGCTCGCGCAGTTTTCAAATGGGCGCGCGAGCCAAAGGCTCGCGCGCCACATCTTCACGGAGTTACAAACAATCCGTCCAATTTCTACACTTCCAATTGAGTCTGCCGGTATTATCGAAGACGGAGAACTTATTGCTATTGGTGCGTATAACACCGCAAAAGCAATCTCACTCCTTATCGAATACGGTTTTATTTATGAACCAGACATCGCTGACGAAACCCTGCGTGAACAAACCTTTGATCGCATGGCCGCTGCAACCGCACAAGGTGTGCAATCGTTTCTTTCTACAAAGTACTAATTGATTCAAATTCTTCTCGTACAACTTCTGCATCAGACCATGGTTCTTTGTCTCCATTTGCTCGCATGATGTATGGATCCGTTCCTTTGCCGGTTACGAGCACCACATTTCCTTTCTTTGCTTTACGGAGCGCTGTATTGATGGCCGCTCGTCTGTCCATTATGACGTCTACTGGAGTTTCTGTAATTGCAGGACGCATTGCGTCGATAATTGCCATAGGATCTTCATCATATGGATCTTCATCGGTGAGAATAATATGGTCACAGTAGGTATCTGCAATTTTGGCCATCTCTGGTCGCTTCCAGGTATCTCGTCCTCCTCCAGTGTTTCCAAGTACACAAATCTTTTTTTGTGTAGGGAATGATTCATACAATGCCTGCAACGAATCTGGTGTGTGCGCGTAGTCTACATACACTTCAATTGGTTTTGCGATGATTTGCTCTGCTCGTCCTGGAACTTTTTCTACAGCTTCAATTCCTTTTTTGATGGTTGCTGTATCAATGCCGATTGCTTGTGCAAACGTGATCGCTGCCAAAATATTTTTTGCATTAAACGCCCCATGAAGTTTTGAATAAATAGTACTTCCGTCTAATCGCATCTCAACCCCGTGATCAGCTTTGAATGGTCGAATATCATCAAGCGAGAAGGTTGCTTTGTGATCAGCTTCTATTTTTAGAAAATCAGCAGTCGCTTCGTCGTCCCGGTTTGCGATAAGGAATGTTTCTTTCTTTTTGTTTGCAAGCGATGCCGCGAGAGAAAGTTTAGCCGCTTTGTATTGTTCAAACCCCCCATGGCTTTCGATATGCTCTGGTGCCAGGTTTGTAAAAATAAATGCATCAAGGTCAATCCACTTGTGGCGAAATTGTTTAGCGCCTTCGGATGTCATCTCAAGTACTATCCAATTGCACTTTGCATCAACCGCTCGTTTAATAAAATTTTGCACAAAGAATCTTCCAGGCATCGACATTTTGTATTTGTTGCGCTCGACATCTTCTCCGATTTTGAATCGAATTCCATTTGCCATTGCAACTTTGTGACCTGCTGCTTCAAGAACGCTTGTTACCAATTCGCTCGTTGTTGTTTTTCCTTTTGTTCCGGTAATACCAACAATGCGAATGTGCCGAGCAGGAAATCCGTATCGGATAGCCCCCGCAAAAGAAAGAATCCAGTGATAGATAGGTTGCGCTGTCTTGTATAGTTTACGCGGGATAAGTTTTTCTGTTTTTCGTAAGAGTGTTTCGAGCATATATGTTTAAAGTAAGTTTTTGAGTGCGTGTTTTACCATTTCTTCGGTACTAAGGTCTTTGTCTACTTGTTTGATGGCTTCACGTGCTTCCGCAAGAGAATACCCCAAAGCGGCTAATGCTTCAACCGCATCACCACTTCCAGAAATATTGCCACCAATATACTCAAGTGCACCAATTTTATCTTTAAGTTCAAGCACAATTTTTTCTGCACTCTTCTTTCCGATACCTGCAACTTTGGTGAGATGTGATGCGTCGCCGGTTTGCACACCTTCGCGGATTGTTTCGATTGATGCAGTGTTTAATATCGCAAGCGCTGACTTTGGTCCAATACCCGAAACGGTAAGGAGTAACTCGAAGAAACCAAGTTCTTCTTTAGATAAAAATCCGTATAAATCGGCTGCAGTTTCTCGAACTACGTGGTATGTGTGCACCGCGACCGTTTGACCCGTTCGTACATGAGCGAGGAAACCGTTGGTAACGTGCACAAGATACCCAACACCTTGCACATCTACAATAAGAGAGTTCAAACCGATCTCATCAATAGTTCCCGTTAGTTTCGCAATCATCCTTCTATCATACACGATTCATGCAACTCGATTAATTTGACGATTTGTGGTCAAAGCGTATGCTGAAAAAGAATATGAAACGGAGATCCTTACTCGTGACCTTGGGGCTTGCCACTGCCGTGGCAGGCAACACTTCGGGAGAAGAAAAACCTTCTCAGCAAGATATTCGTCCAGAGGATTCCTCTGACGAAGAGATGCCGTCAAACTGTCCTGACGGAAACCTCGAGGAATACGAGCACCGCGACGATCGCATTCCTCAAAGACCGTAGTGCACGGCCTTTTTCTTTAAAGTCTCCATACAGAGCGTATATATAGAACAACCCTTGCTTTTTTACACTTGTTTGGTACAGTAGTCGGCACAATGCCAATCACAAAGGGAGCAAAAAAAGCAGTACGAAATGCCGACAAAAAGCGGGTTTTTAACCTACGCCGAACACGTCAGGTTCAGGGAGCAACTAAAGATGTTGAAAAGCTTGTAAAAGCTGGAGACATTGCAGGAGCGCAAACTAAACTTAGCGATGCATACAAGGCAATCGACAAAGCTGCAAAGATGAACACTATTAAAAAGAACACCGCCTCACGACGAAAGTCACGACTCGCAGGAATCATCAAGCGGGCGAAAGCAACTAAGTAATCAAAACTCTTGAAAATGGAGGTTGAAGAGAATCCATTTGAAGAAGAAGTTGTCGCTAATCAGTGGATTCAGATAGTAGAAGAACATCCTCACGACGTGAGAGATAATGAGCTGTATCCATTAGTTGAATGTTGGATCAAAAACACCCTGCCCACCACATTCCTTGATTTAGGTTGTGGTCAGGGTGTTTTTTATAATAAATTTGAAAAGTATTTTAAAACGTATATAGGAATTGATTCTTCAACTTTTTTAATCAATCGTGCCAATAATCTTTATGGTGAAAGGGGTGCAATTTTTAATGTTGCCTCTGTATATGATACTAACCTTGGTACAGCGTCTGTGGATGCTGTACTTTCTGTAAATGTTTTGTTTCATGTGCAGGATCTAAACAGGATGGCGAAGGAAATGTTTCGAATTTTGAAACCAAGAGGCGGGTTTTTGATTAGTACTGTAAATCCTTTATGTGCTGAAAAATGGATTTCATTTTATTCTGATTTAGAAAAGGAAGATAAAAAACATGTAGGTAAAGTTTCTTTTCCAACTCTACATCTTTCAAAAAATACCTTCTTCAATCATTCGCTAGAAGAAATATTTGAATATTTTGAAAAAAATAATTTAAAAATTGAACGCATTGAAGACCTTGGTTTACATAAAGGAGACAACGGTAGAGGGTTATTTTTAAATATATATGGTTTCAAAAAGGGTGAAAGCAATTAAGTGATCAAAAAAACCGGCGACAAGCCGGTTTTTTGTTTGAAAGAAAAAACCCGCAACCTTGTGAAAGGGCGGGCCTTTCTGGTTGAGGGTTTGGGTGGTGAGGATTACTCCTCGGTTTCGAGAACTTCGATGCTGTGCTGATCTTTCAGCATTTCAAAGAGTTTCTCCCGACTTCCTCCAACCGCATTGAGTGCGATGTTGAGGTCGATGCCTGTTTCCTTGTCGAGGATGGTTCCGGCACTCCAGGCTTTGAACCACTGGAGTGCTTCTTCCTTGCTCGGGAGGTGTGCTGGGTAGCACATGAAGGGGTTTCTGTTTTTTCCCACGTGAATGTGGGAACGGTAGCCCCTCAATGTCTCCGTGTCAGGGGAGAGAATCTCGACCTCAAAGTGAGGCACTCCGTCTTTGGGGACTGATCCCCCGCGGAGGTAGAACTCCGTTTCGAGAAAACGCTCCTTAGCGTTTCGAGATTTATGAAGGCTGGCTACGAACTGGTAAGAGTTGTCGCCGGAGGTTACGGTCAGTCTGATGGTAGGCATTGGTCTTGGTGTGTTGGTTGTTGGGTACGATTTAGGCCCCGTCTCTGTTTGAGAAGGGGCCGTTCAAATCAGTAATATATCATCTATGTATTGTCTTGTCAAGACGTGTTATTTTTATTTGTCGTACGCAACTTCTCTGGTTTTCGTACAAACCTTTTGATTGATGTGTCAGATGTGTATACATGATAGGATTTCGGCATGAAGAAAGGTCGAATCACCGAAGAGCATAAAACCAACTATATTATTTCAGACGGCAGTTCTGAATTCATTGCTACTATTCGTGGCTCATTTTTTACAGAAGATGCATTTCCAAAGGTTGGTGATTTTGTACTGTATGACGAGGTGTCAGACGGGAAGGCTGTTATTGAAGAATTGCTTCCACGAACGTCGGTTGTTGCTCGAAAGGCGGTTGAGACAGAGACAGAGCAAGTGATTGTTGCGAACGTTGATGTCATCTTCATTATCATGGGGCTCGATAATGATTTTAATATAAGTCGATTGGAACGATATTTGTTGCTCGCAAAACAAAGCAAAGTGGAGTCAGTGGTAATTTTAAATAAACGTGACGCAGTGGAGGATTACTCTGAATATGTCGTGCAGGCAAAAGAAGTTGCAGGAGAAACACCTGTTCATGCAGTGAGTGCACTTTCTGGGGATGGTATGGAATTGTTGCTCACGTATATCACTCCAGAAACTACGGCGGTGTTGCTTGGTTCTTCAGGCGCAGGAAAATCAACCATTACAAACTGGTTGCTTCGTGAAGATAAACAAGAAGTACAAAATGTGCGAGAGGATGACAGTCGAGGAAAGCACACCACTACATCGCGACAACTTTTTGTGTTGCCTACTGGTGGTTTTTTAATTGATACACCAGGTATGCGAGAGCTTAGTGTGCTTGATACTACCCCTGAAGATGAACAGGCTGTCTTTGAAACGATCGACGCGCTGTCGAGGCAATGTCAGTTCACAAAATGCGATCATGAAAAAAGTCAGGGGTGCGCAATTGTTGAAGCGATAGAAGACGGCATTGTATCTCAGCGACAACTTCAAAACTACCAAAAGCTAAAAAGCGAACGTCTCGCCAAAGAAAATAAACCAACTGAACGTCTCTCTCGCCAGCAAAAACAAAAACTGTTACATAAAAGCTACAAAGACGCTCATCAGAAAAAGCGTTCTGATAAGGAGTTTTAGGGAGATTCTGTAAAACATTGTCTATGTACGAGAAGGTGTCGTCGCGGTACAATCACCGTATTATGATAGAAAAATTCTTAGAAGAACTAGGGCTTACAGACAAAGAAGTAAAAGTGTATCTTGCGCTTTTGGAGGTTGATGGTGATTCAGTGATTGATCTCTCTAAAAAAACTGGAATTAACCGAACCACCATTTACCCGGTGCTCGAAGGGCTTTCTTTAAAAGGTTTGGTGAGTGAAATTAAGGTTGATAAAAAAGTGATGTATGCAGCCGAGTCTCCAGAACGGCTTGAAACCTATGTAGAACGAAGAATCATCAACCTTGAAGAGCAAGAGAAACGCTTGAAGGATATTATTCCGCAGTTAAAAAGTCAGATTCGTGAAGGAGGAGAAAAACCAATCATTAAATACTTTGAAGGAAAAGAAGGGATATTGCATGCAAATGAAGAATTTGTAAAAAGTGCAAAGAATGAACTTGAGACCATGTATATGATATATCCAAAGGATGAAGTTGATGATTTGTTTGATTCTTCAGATATAAATAAATTTAAGAAAATTCGAAAAACTAGAAAAATTAAATCACAGTCTGTATTTACCTATAAAAAAGGAGATTATGAATCTACAGATGATTCGAAACGAATTAAAATTGATTGGAATAAGTATCCATTAAGTGCGGACATATCAATATATGAAGATAAGGTAAAGATTAGTACGCTTGGGAAGAAGTTCTCAACAATATTGATAAAAAGTAGCGATGTCGCCGAAACACTAAAAAGTCTCATTAAATACATTCACGATCATAAATAAGAGAAAGGGGCTCACAGCGTTGCTGTGAGCCCCTCGAGTTTTTAGCGCGCGTAAAGCGCGCTTTAGTCAGTCAGATTGAAAAATGTTAGTCGTGCATTTTCTTTCCTCCTTTCTGTTTATTTTTACTGTTCTGTTTTTACCAATTTTCCCGAAATTCAGGGAAGTGTACGACGTGAATAGAATTCACATCATCACCCGGAACCCCATGAAAGGCCCGGGTGATGACGCTGCATCAGTCCATTAGTCGTTCATGGGACACCTCCTTTCGGTTTAGGGTTAAAACAGGTTCAGGGAGTATCATAGCACTATTTGTATTTTTGTCAATACATTAAGACACGATATGTATAATTAATGGCTTTAAATAAAGGTAAAAAGGTTATATTTCATATATTGTTTAAAAAATAAGACAACAAAATCAATTTATAGTCTAAAAAAGTACATTTATTACAAAATAAATGTACTTTTTTGTATAGTAAATAAAAATTATGTCAAAATTAATTTACATAAACACAATATAAATATGGCTTTAAATAAAGTTATTTATACAATTTAAAAATAAACTGTCTAAAAAAGCTTGACAAAATAAACAAATTGGTATACATTACCCACCGTAGAAGTTTGAACAGACCGAACAGGGTGATCGCTTAATAAATAATACATTGCGACCTGCGGACTTAATAAGACTTTTACGAAAGGCATTTGAACTTTGTAATTGAAACTATCTATTTGTGCCTACTGGCACATGACTCGATCTAAAACATTTTGGATGAAGTCATGTGCTACGTAGGTGGCAAAAAAGAGTGTGTTGCTGAATTTCAGTAACGTCACTTATCAGATATGAGAAAGGCTCCGCTTAGCCATACGAAGAAGCGGCAGTTTGGGCAAGGGCTAGTCACCTGAAACCAGTTCTGTGAAAAAACAGGGAAGGAGGAGTGTTATGACCTACGTCGTGCACAAAGATGGGACTGTTGAAGTCCTCAAGAGGTAGCCTTTCCAGTCTCCTCTTGTCTAGCAGTTTGATTTCTTTCTGCGGCAAAAAAGAGATAGTGTCACCTACTACAGTGGTGAGCCTAGGGAAGCAGATCCCATTTGAAACGGTTGAGAGTTATCCTGTAAAACTCTTCTGTCGGTAAGTGTGTACTTACCCTGATGAGCTTAAAAGAGCGAAACAGAATGTTCTTTCAAAATAATCCAAATCATTTTTTCACAGCCAGTTAGTTTTGTGTCTCAGTATTATTTACGAGATGCAGTACTAACTGGCTGTGGAGAGCCTGATGATTCTTCCAAAAGAAGAATAGACCTGAAAGGGTCGATAGACGGTGGGGTACTCATCCATCGTCGGGTGCAGCTCGTAGTTGTATCTAAATCTCCACATTCACACCTCTAGGGTCCGGCATGACCATTTCCAACTAGGGGGAAAAAGTGGCTTCGGCTGCGATTTTAGTGAATGCCCGGGTCTGGTACGCCTCGGGAGTTAGAAGTTAGATGATCTTTATACCAAGAGATTGCTAACGGAAAGCTGGGTAACGGACTGACGACGGCTCGCAAAGCTGTCGGTGAAACCAACTCTTACACCTGGCGTGAGTGGATAGAAATCCTTTTTTCCGAATCTAATTTGGAAAACTACTATCTTGACTCAAGTAAGAGAAACTGAATCATCGTTGGGCTATAACCGTAAAACCTCGTGTAGGAAGCGAGTCATGAAAAACGGTTGAGGTTTAGTCACCTCTGCAGAAAAGGCCGCAAGCTGAGTACTGCAATAAGATGATTTGGGGATTAGGGCACTGCATTATGCCTGATGAACTCCACAACCGGCGACGGGGAGGAATAGTCTTAAGGAAGCAAGAACTTCCAAATGTGGTCAAAGCACTCGCCGTTAGTAGCGGTGGCTCGATTTCCTTAGCTTGGAAACAGGAGTGCACAGATGCCGGAGCCTAGAGCATCTATCCTTTTTCTCACTTTTTTAGTCAAAAAGTGATTCTTACTGAGCTCATCACACGATGTGGTGATCTCTGAGGAATTTCAAAACAGAATATAGAACTTTATGAAAGGTAGACAGCAAGATCACACCAGACGAAACCGTTCGATGGACACACTTCCTGGAGGATATCTCTCACAGAGAGAAGCCGACATTGTGGAGAACCGAGTTGGTTACATTTCGTATGGCAGCATCGAAACTGTCTACGACGCAATGTTTCAGATGATTGCAACATCATTCGAAACAGAAGACAGGCATTTTTTCCGGAGAGGAAGAAATGAGAAGACATGGGATCACACGTCTCATTAATTTAAACCCGGAGAACTATAGTTCTCCTCTCTACTGAGCTCATCACACGATGTGGTGATCTCTGAGAGAAAAACACAACACCGTTCTTTAAACCAACCATGAAGAAGATTCAACTACTTAATGCCTTTAGCCTCAACATGCTTAAACGAGGAAGTGAAACGCTCGCCGCTTACAATCCGACGATTCGAGAAATCGAGTTGGATGAAGTGAAGGAGCTTCTCACCGATTCCAACGAGTTGGGGTTCGAGTCGGCGATTGGCCATGCCGATACCGCAAACGTCTTCTCGAGCCAGCTCGGTCTCGAGGTTCCTTTCAACCGAGCTTCGGTCGAGTTGGAAAAAGGCGACATCGCGGTGGTCGGTCAGTACACCGGACCAAGACTCCAGGAGGGAGCAACCGAACTCCCGGAAGGAGCAGTTATCGTGTGGTGGCTGGTTTCGATCGACTAGCCCTCTGCACCAAAACCATAAGGGTTGTCGTACACCAGAAGTGCGACTGGCGATTGTTTTCAATCGCTTTTTCTTTTTGTAATGGTGCCCCTATTAGGAATCGAACCTAAAGCTAGAGTTCCGCAAACTCTTGTTTTATCCATTAAACTATAGGGACGTACGCACCATAATACTTTTTTACACTTCTAAATCAAGGTTTCCAAAATGGCGTGCTAAAATAATCGCATGTCGCACGAAGTTCATCACTATAAGCTCATCACTGGAATTGTAATTGGTGTTATTGCTCTGATACTTCTCGGATTTTTCTTTTTTGGTCGGTCGAGTGAGTACACAACAATCACACTTGAACCAAGTACGCTCATTCGAACAGTAACGGTTACCGGTGAAGTGGTTCCTGTTGATGAAGTTACACTCGCCTTCACCTCTGGAGGACGAGTTGTTTCACTTCCTGTTGTTGATGGTCAGCAGATTTCACGGGGAACAACAATCGCGTCGCTTGATGGTGCAGAGATTCAGGCAAATCTAAGACAAGCCATTGCAGACAAAGCCGTTGCAGAAGCAGAACGTAATGCACTTGTAGGAACAGGAAATACTCAAGGAGAAACGGCAGCAACTAAACAACAAGTCCTCGCAACAATTGCAAAAGCGTTGAGCACTGCCGACAATCAGGTCAAAACAAATGTAGATACGTTGTTTGATGATCCTCAATCAGGACGACCTTCTGTTACATCTGCAATTTCAAATTATTTTGTACGGCAGACATTGGGGCAAGACCGCGTACAAATTGGAAAACTTCTTGCGTCGTGGTCTTCTGTTGTGAACACACTCACTGTTGATACGGTCGACAGTTCGTCTCTTGAAGAGACCTATGTAAATTTACTCACCGTTCGAACATACTTGAGTAATTTGTCGGATGCATTATCTGATGCTGAGCCTTCAAATCAAATTACCAATGCAGATATTTCTAATTACCGAGCACTAGTTGCTGCCGCTCGAACTGCAATCGATACTTCAATTAATGATGTTGTTGCAATGCAAGACGCGCTCCGCTCAGTTCTTGCAGAAAATCCTGTGCAGGAGGCGCGTGTTACAAGTGCTGCTGCAAGTATCGATCGATATCAAGCACTTCTACGAAACCTCACGCTCACTGCGCCGTTTGATGGAACTGTTGCAGAAGTGTTGGTAACACAAGGAGAAATCGTTGCAGCAAATCAATCAATTGCATCTTTGGTGAGTGGCGATGCTGTTGAACTTGAAGTGTTTGTTCCTGAAGTGAATATTGCACATCTCGATGTGGATGATCAGGCGGTCGTGACACTTGATGCATATGGAGAAAGTCTCAAACTCGGTGCGCGCGTCACTTTTATTGATACACGCGCAACACAAAAGAATGGAATCGTAACGTACCGAACCAAACTTGTCTTTAATGATGTTCCCAAAGCTGTTCGTCCTGGTATGACCGCAACGATCGCAATCGAAACTGTTGTAACACCTGATGTACTCATTGTTCCTCAAGCTGCGGTGACCGTTGAAGATGCAACTTCATATGTTGACGTACTTGTTGGAAAGGAGTCAGTGCGACGTGAAGTGGTGCTTGGTATGGCAGATACTCGAGGTGGTGTGTTGGTCGAATCAGGGCTCGAAGTTGGAGACGTCGTAATCACTGGAAAATAATATGCTCGTTTTTCGTTTAGCATCTTTCTTGGCGTTTCGTCAGGTTAAGCGTTCAACACTTTGGTCTACATTGTTGATTATTTTGGTGATGACACTGACGTTTCTTAATCTGGTGGTGGTGAGTGGAATTCTTGTGGGGCTTCCAGTTGGCGCGGTAAATGTACTCAGGGAACGATACACCAGTGATGTGCTCATTACGCCACTTCGAGAAAAAACATACATCGAGCAAAGTCAGACAATTATTGAAACAGTAGAGACACTTCCAGAAGTTGTTGCGCTCAGTGCACGTTATGTGGAGTCAGGAAGTCTTGAAGCAAACTACAAAACCAGAACTCGAAACGACACGCTTCCAGAGCAGGTAGGAACGCTGATTGCTGGTATAAATCCTGCTGATGAAGAAGCTGTAACGGGTCTACAAGAATTAGTTATCGAAGGTTCGTATCTTGAACCAACTGATTTTGATCAAGTTGTGATTGGTTCACTGCTGCTTTCACAATATCTGCCGATTGATACACCTGGATTTCTTACACTTAATGATGTTGGCGTTGGCTCAAAAGTTAAATTAAAAATAAACGGACATGAGCGTGAGGTAACGGTGAAGGGAATTGTTGCAAGTAAAGCTGATGAAGTTGATCGCCGGGTGTTTATGGTTGATACCCAAGTTCGTTCACTGATTGGCCGAACTGATTTTAATGTAGATGAAATTGCGATTAAACTCACTGGTCCAGAACATGCTTCTTCGACCAAACAAGCATTGCTCGCAAATAATTTTGATTCGTATGCAAAGGTGCAAACCTACGAAGACGCACAGCCAAAGTTCCTTGATGACATCAAAAAAACATTTTCATTACTCGGTGGAATTATTAGTTCAATTGGTTTAGCTGTTGCCGCGATCACTATCTTCATTGTGATTTTCATCAATGCGATTACTCGTCGAAAGTATATTGGAATTATGAAAGCAATTGGAATTGATGCGCGCGCAATTGAACTTTCGTATGTATTTCAATCTCTCTTTTATGCGGTGATCGGTTCTGCAATTGGACTGTTTTTGGTATATGGAGTGTTGGTTCCATACTTTGATGCATTTCCAATTAAGTTTCCATTCTCGGATGGAATTTTGGTGGCACCATTTATCGGAACAATGTTCCGGGTAGTGCTCTTGGTTATTACGACCGCAATTGCGGGGTACATTCCTGCGCGTATCATTGTAAGTAAGAACACTCTGGATTCAATTCTGGGAAGAAAATAATATGATCGATGCTCGCGGAATCAAAAGAATATTCGTAAACGGAGACGTCACTAACGAAGTGCTGAAGGGTATTGATGTTCGAATTGGTGACGGAGAATTTTTGGCAATCATGGGACGATCAGGTGCAGGGAAGTCTACATTGTTGTATCAGCTGTCGTTGCTTGATGAACCGTCTGCAGGAACGGTTGCGATTGATGGTCTTGATGTTTCAACACTCACTACTAATGAGAAAACATTATATCGATTGGAACACATGGGTTTTGTATTTCAGGATTACGCACTCATTCCAGAACTAACTGCGATTGAAAATGTGATGCTTCCACTGCTCATGAGAAATGTTTCTTTTGCCGAGGCTTCAAAAAAATCTCTTGCAATACTTGAAGTGCTTGAGCTTGGTCACCGTGCTAATGGATTACCGAGTGAACTTTCTGGAGGAGAACAACAACGTGTTTCGATTGCTCGTGCAATGGTGCATGAACCAAAGGTGTTATTTGCTGATGAGCCAACAGCAAACCTTGATCTACAAGCAGCAAAGGATGTGATTGGAATTTTGCGTAAGCTAAGTAAAGAACGAAAACAAACAATCGTGATGGTTACGCACGAAGAAGAATACGGACGACAAGCAGATCGGATTGTTCACCTCAATGATGGTCTTGTAGATTCAATTACAGACTTGAAGCACAAAAAATAAAAACCTTTATAAGGAGTAGAAAACAACAAAACCCCTCATTCCCTCAACGGCTTCGGACCTTTGGTCCTGCAGATGTTTCGGAAACTGAGGGGTTTTTTGTTTAAAAGGAATTCATATACACACAAACACCCCAGACAAGAAGATACTCCGCAGCCAATATTCTTAACGAGTGTAAGCGAGTTTTGAATATTGTGTGAGGACCTATCTGCTGTCTGGGGTGTTTGTGTGTAATTTAAAATCCCAATCGTTCCATGACTTGCTGCAGGAACGGTTCTTGCATCTCTTCTTCATCTAAATACTCAAGGAGGTAGTCTCGGATTTCGTCGGGGTCTGTCTTGGTGCTATCAAAGGGAATGATGAGATAGGGCATCAACATTTTTTGTGAACGAATAACAATTCGGTCATTGATTTCCTCGTCAATTACCCAGAACGATTGCAATGTGGTGAACGGATACATAGTGCTTCCTGCTTGAATTCCTCTTCGTGAAATTCTAAAGGTAACAACGCGAGGCTGCGTGTGACCCTGAAGAATTGAAGTGAATCCTGCAATTACAATTAAGATTGCAAGAATGATGTTTCCAAAGTACGCAGCGAGAATTGCGCCAGAACCTGCGATAATTCCAACAGCCCAGAACCATTCATTAGAATGTTCGTTGTGTGCGTGTTCGAGTTCTTTCCATTCAAGAGACTTAGATGCCATAGATACATTATGTCGGACTACAGTCGTGCTGTCGATGCACTTTTACAAAACGCGCGTTCAGTAACCTGACTTCCAACGACTGCGATAAGGAGTACTCCAATGTACATGCCGAGTAATGCGGTAAATGTGTACGGTACATTTTTTACAAATCCAAGTAGAAAAGCGGTATACCAAGATATAAATGAAATTCCTCCAAGTGCAAACGCAACTCTACGGAAACGCATGATTGATCGAATTGGTAGTGCTGTTGTTTTCCATGAAATCTGCACAAGCTTTGGTGATACATATAGATTCAAGAATGCACCGTTAACAATAATCACAAGAACGACGAGTGTTTTGAGAAGGAACTTCGGTGTTTCATTGAGAATTTCTGCTTTTGGAAGATAGAGTCCAATTCCAGAAATTACCGCAAAGAGTAATCCAACCCAAATGATTTGTGACAAAATACTCATCACCTTACTTTCTTCAACAGAGATTTTGAAATCGTTTAGGAACTTAAAGAAGAGGACGTCGGTGATTGTTGCTCCACCAACACCAAGTGCAAACCCAAGAAGGTGTAACCATAGGATTGGTTTGTGGAGGAATTCAAGAACAGGAATGATTGAGAAATCGAGCAAAGAAATTTCAATCATCGTGAAGATGAAGATTGCTGTAGAAACACCTGCAGACATCAAACACCACGAACACCATGACTTAATAAGAAACGCTTGTACAAAAGTGAGGTAGAGTGAAAAGAGAAAGGCTCCAATAGTGGCACCGGTCACAAAGAAGATACTCCACGGTGTGATGAGCACAGGGAAGAGCATGAACGCAACATAAGTGAGGATAACGAGTCCGTAGTACATCGCTCCGTAGATTTCGAGACCAACTCCAAGGAAGCTTGAAAAGTCGCTGGTCACCACGCTGTGACAGTCTGCACCAAACGGACACACAAGCGGTTTCTTCTCGTGTTTTTGTTTGTAAATATTGATGGTGATTGAAAGACCAACAAGCGCGGCGATAAAAATGAGCACATATACAATTAACATGGTGTTCATTGTACCGTAAGTTTCTGGTATCTCAATGTATAAACATGTTGATTGCAACGTATTACATGGCTGTATCACTAACGTTGCAGGAGGCGGTCTTTTTGTATAGTATGTGTCGTACTTGCCACAAGGATTGTGTAGAGGTTCGATCTTCGTACAATTAACAAGTAAACACCTGGAGGGGTGGCAGAGTGGTTGAATGCACCGGTCTTGAAAACCGGAATGTCCGAAAGGGCATCGGGAGTTCGAATCTCCCCCCCTCCGCCAACAGGTTTTAGTATCGGAGTGACCCGAGTACCCTAGTAACTCCTAAAAACACCGCTTAACCCAAAGCGGTGTTTTTAGTGTCTTCACTCAGTTTTCTTCTCTCAGGACACCAACCACTTTCCCTTGAATATCGACATTAGTTTCATAGAAAGGCTCCATCGTGCTATTTGCGGGAACAAGCTTAATACGACCCCCTTCTCTGTATATTTTCTTAAGTGTCACAGCATCCTTATCTGGCAGGTATGCCACAGCTTTTTCACCATCGTCGACTGTGAACTGCTGTCGCACAATCACAATATCTCCGTCTGAAATACCTTCTTCGATCATACTTGTTCCTGACACTCTCAACGCATAAAAGTTGTATCCCTTCGTCAACATACTTCGAGGCACTCCTATGGGTTCTGGGTTTCTGATTGCTTCAATTGGTCCACCTGCCGCGATCATTCCCATGAGGGGAATCTCAACCAGGTCCCTTGCGTGATCGTTCAATGCTTGGATGGAGCGTTGCTGACCCTTTTTCGCAGAAAGTAAGTTCTTTTCCTGCAAGGCAGATACGTGTTCATGGACAGTAGGAATCTTCACTTTGAAGTAAGTCGCAATCTCTGCTAGAGAAGGGGCGTGCTTGTTCTTTTTCTGAAATTGCACAATAAAATCAAGGACTTCTCCTTGTCGCTTTGTTGGCTTTTGGGCCCCTAGTTGCGTTTTTTTCATACTACCTTATAATAACCTAAACTTACCCTTAAACAATTAGTTTATCAACATGGACGCAAAACTTAAACATCTCGAATTCATTCAGGAAGCCATCAAGAGGATGGCTGGCAATTCCTTTTTACTGAGAGGATGGAGCATCACTTTGGTAATCGCAATAATCACTTTGGCGAGCCAGACCTATAAGCCGATCTATTTCTGGATCGCCCTTTTTATAACGGTAGTGTTCTGGCTACTCGACTCCTACTACCTTTTTCAAGAGAGACGGTTCCGCTGTCTTTATGAATTGGTACGGGTAAAAGATCCGAGTAGCATCGACTTCTCGATGACTCTTCCGAAAAACCATTGTGCAAACTGCAGCTGGTTCTCGGCAGCAAAGTCTCCCATCTTCACCGTATTTTACGGATTAATAACCCTGATCTTGATCGTAATCCTATTATGGATTTACTTCAATGTATCAGTAACTCTTAAATAATTATTATGGCTAGAAAAATATTCTTTAGTTTCCATTATGAGCGCGATGCCTGGCGAGCTGGTCAGGTACGTAACAGCGACCTTCTCCCAAATGAAGATGAGCATGGATTCGTCGATGCAGCAGCATGGGAAGAAATCAAGCGTAAAGGAGTCACTGCAATTCAAAACTGGATCAACGAACAGCTTGAAGGCACCTCGGTCACCGTCGTTCTCATTGGAGCAGAGACGTCACAACGTCCGTGGGTGGACTACGAAATCCGTACAAGTTGGAATCGTGGTAATGCATTAGTAGGTCTCTACATCCACAATGTCAAAGATCAGGAGAGAAAAACCGACACGCAGGGTATGAATCCGTTTGAGAGCATTTATCTGGCTGACGGACAGCCACTTTCTAGCGTATGCAAGACCTATGACTGGGTTTTAGATGACGGTCGAAATAGTCTCGGTGGTTGGGTAGATAAAGCTGCCAATGAACGTGCGGGGTATAAAGGAGAGACAAAGCTCAAAGAAGGAACAGTAAAAGGTCTAGTGCCACCACCTGCACGTTCGACAACACCGGGACTCATTAGTCCAACGATGCCAAGCACTGCTCCTAGTACTGGCTTCGTGCCGCGTTCTCCGCACTCAGATTATGCTGACGGAGAACGATAAACAGTGGCTGAAAGAAGAATATCCAAATCTTTCAATCGAATCAGATGACAAGGTTGCTGGTGAGATATCATTTACTGCGACCTACAATGCAGGAACCGGAAGGTTCCTGCAGATTACCACTGGTATCATCGGTGGTGTTGGAGGGTTACGTCTATCTGGCACGTTCCACATCGCCATCGCGACACGGACCATCACTCTTCACTCGCGTCTACCTGCTCTAACCGTGGAGGGTGTAGAAGTCATACCGGATCGCCACTTCAATCAATCTGACCACAGCGCCTGTATGTGTAACCCTCTCGAAGAGGATGAGTACTTAGATCCGCAATTTTATTTTCAAAGGTACTTCAAGGAACTGGTCATCCCGTTCCTTTACGGACAACTGTACTTCTCTCAGGAGGGAAGCTGGCCTTGGTTCGATTATGCACACGGTGGTGTTGGAACAATTGAGGCATTTTCTAAAAATCCCACTCCAACCAAAGCAGTGGAGTGTATTCAGATCATCTCGCGCGAGAAACAACTATGGGAACTTGTTAAGCCGCTACTGTTGCATAAGGATGACGTAAAGGGACATACGCTATGCCCGTGCCCAAAACACGACCACTTGCGTCGTTGTCATCCAGTAGCCCTTGCTGGGCTAAGACTTCTAAGAAAAGCAGTGAAAGATGGGGCGATAAATCTTCCCTAAAAATCCAGAAGAGACAAGGTTTTATCTTTATAAATTATTCGCGACCGTAGATTTGCCAACAACTCTCGTTTCTCTACAGTCGATCCTTCTTTGAGTATGTACTTCGCGTAGTTCCTGATATCCGTTTCTGCGTCCGTTTTTATCTTTTCTTTAGCTCCTAGCACTGATCGTTGGAAAATATTGAATCGTGCGATCTCATCCTCCAGTTTTTTCCTCATGCCCAATTCATTGATATTTACCTTATCGAGTATCTTCAGCAGTTCCAGTATTAAATCTTCTTCTCGTATGTACATGTTCTTGCAGTTTCGATCCCTTGCTCGTGAACAGGAGTAGTAGATGTACCTGTTCGCACCACCATCTTTAAGCTGTTTCCACTTCTCTTCGGCTGATATTCCAGAACCACAATATCCGCAGGTGAATAATTTGGTGAAAGAAAATTCTTTGTTTTCTCTTCGTATATTATCTCTTTTTAATTGTGCTTTTGTTTTCTCAAATAATTCTTGTGTTATTAAGGGTTCGTGTTTTCCTTGATACCAATTATCACTTCCTTTAGGTCTTTCAAATACTCCATAATAAAATGAGTTTTCTAATACTCTGTATACTCCTGAAAGAGTTAATGGCTTGTTTCCTCTCGTATAAAAGTTTAATTCAAACCTCAACCAGTCATAGACTTTTCTTCCAGACCAATATTCGTATGCAACTTTTTCAAACATTTGTTTCACTACGTGTCCTCTTTGTGGATCTACAATCAACTCACACTTTTTATCTAATCTGTATTGATTCAGATATCCAATAGGTGCCACACCTGGCCACAATCCCATCTCCACTCTCGTTCGTAGTCCTCTCTTTACATTTATTCCTCGATTATCATTTTCCAATTTTGCCTGATCACTCATGATCATCAGTATGAACTTATCATTTGGTGTGTTTGAGAATGTTTGACTGAACGTTCTTATTTCTTGAAGTTTACTTGTGTCCATTAGATCCACAATCTTTCCAAGATCTCCTACATTTCTTGAAACTCGATCAGCTGCCCATGTGATGATTCCATTATATTTACCTATCTTAAGTTCCTCTACAATTTCATTGAATATTGGTCTTTGACCTGTTTCTTTTGCTGAATGACTTTCTCTTTTCATCGCAACAATTTCAAGACCTTCTCGTTCTGCTAATTGAAGCATTTCCTTAATTTGGCTATCAATCCTCAGAATCTGACGTTCCTCCGATTCTGTTGATTTACGTGCATACAGGCAATATTTTGGCTTTATGGGCTTATTACTGTCCTTTTCTCGTCAGATGTCACTTGTAGTGGGTTTTGTATTTTCACAACACATTAATGACGCAATGGGGGGGGTGGAAGTCTAGGAAGTTTGAAGTACAAGATTTATAAAAAAACCCCAGAACCAATTAAATGGTCTGGGGCTGGACAGGGTTGCGTACCTGTCTCACTACGTTCGGATTATTCCGGATCCTTCGCACTTGCATCGGAAGATTTCCATACCTTTCCTGCATACAGGACCTTTTCAGGGTCACTGCAGTAGCGTCGGTATCTGACGATGTCGTTGGTAACGATGGATACAGCTGCGAAGCCGTCTCCGAGTTCCTTCGAGTTGCGCAGATGGATGAACAGGTCATCCGTCATGCCTGCTTTTTCGACCCATTGGCCGAAAAGTTCTCGAGCAGCCTCATTCCGCATCTGATTCGCAAGGTCTTGGAAGCAGTGGATTGTGATATCCTCAAGCATTTCCATTTCCTTGTCGCTTTGTTCAGAAACTGCGTCATCTAGTTCGTTTAGAGTTTCCTCGTCGACAAACCAAGATACATGTTCGGAAGTTCCGAGATCCAGAATGCTCTGGATACCTTCATCTCCTATCTGCCCAACTTTGACGAAAGCCAGAAGCTTGGAGTAGAAGTCGAGGGCAGGATTTGTGGTAATTGTTTTCATGATAGTGTTGGTGGCAAGTATTCGCATGCCGTGCGTTTTGTGTTGCTTACATACGAATCCTTGATAGTCGCAGCCAAGAGAATCTCATGTAGAGATGCTTTTGGCTACAACTATCCACTATATTGTTTTGAAGAACTTTACTGTTTCGTCCTTTTGGACTCGTCAGGCAAGACTTCATCTTGCTACAGTGCCCAATTTACTATGGTAGGGCAACCATTTGAACGTTTTAAGGTGCTAACGTACAACCTAGCAGAGATACTGCTTATTCAGATTCGCCACTGACGTTCATCCCAGTCCTCTTTTGAAGGAAAAGGGTATGCCGCAAGTTTTAGGAGGTTCTCTCGTTCATCCTTGAAGCTCACGATGTCAATGCCATATTCCTCAGGACTTGCATCCCAAGGAGCATAGTGGAGGAAATATCCAATGACATCTCCTTTGCATTCGACCCCTAGTGAGTAATCACCACTACGGTTAGAACCAAACTCCCTGATGTCAGAGAGCAGTATCTCATTGATTCTTTTTATCGAATCCTTGAGATTGAAGTGGTATAGTCTCTCATAGAGATGTGTCGCATGAAGCGCCCAGTAAATATCTCCTGGCGTACGAGTTGCAACAAAGTCTTCCAAGACTTTGTCAATCATCTGTGCAGACTCTTGATGGGCTGATCCTCCGCATTCACGAAGAATCGCTTGTGCAATGTTACGAGCTATATGTGATTTCATAAGGTACAGGGAGCGTGTCACAGTTCGCAAGACTGGGTTTTGTTTTTCTGAAAGACGGTTAACCAACGTCTTTTGTAAATGAAATTCCTGGCTCAGAGTATGAGAAGGCATTTACAGTTATATATTAACATAATTAGTATATAATGTCAAGTTCAAAAAGAAGGTACATGCAGTATAAACCGCATTGTTTATGGAATAAAAGCCTTATTTCACATTGTAATAAGGGGTAGATGAGACACTGCTAAAACACCGTTTTCGTGTCTCATTTGTATCATTCACAAAAATACCTATCTTTTTAGGAGTGTCGCATTGTCGCATTTTTAATGCCAAAAGATTGGCATTTGTTGGCATTTGCAGAGCGACCCACTGTCTTAATTTAGACCTCTAAAGGTATGCTAATATACCCTTGTAAGGCTTGAACACGTGGGTACTTAACCCACTATCACCGCAGAATATATGACACAAGATTTTTCAGATGTCGTTAAGCTCAAGATTGAAAAAATAAAAAGTAGCCCTGATATTGCTGTGAACTTCGTAAAAGACGCACTGCTTACCGGTTGGACGGAAGAGGATATACAACGAGGTTTTTATTTAAATGGTTTTGCCAAAGAAGATACTGATGTGTTGATTTTAAAAGGTAAAGAAAAACTCACTGATTTGTTGGGAGGGGAATAATTGTGCGGTGCAAGTAGACTTTAAATAAAGGTTGTATTGCTTGACTAAAGAGTATTTTTATGCTAAAATAGAAAGCAAATAAACTGCGACATAAAAAATGTTGCAGGTTCATTTCAACAACCATACAACCAACCAACCACTATGAATTCGTTCTATTTGTTCTTGATTTTTGTCGGAATGATCACTGCCTGCAGTGTCATTGCCTCGTTGTTGCGCTCATCGCGTGGCAATAAGCCTCAAACCCACACCCACACCTTGAGCCGCATCAAGCTGGTTTCCAGGGACGCCTTCACGGAAGAACTTGACCCCGAAAAACACAATGCACTTCTGGCCGAAAATCTTGGAGTGCATAAGATTCTGAAGGTTTCTGATGGAGATGAAGAGATACTTATCCTTTTTTCAAAAGAGAAAAAGCACCTCCTTCGTTGTTCTACCGGCAAAAAGGTGGAGTTTGGAAAACTCAAATACCTGCCCGAAATGCGGGCCTTCGCAGTTGGTAAAACCTACTCGGAGAGGTATTTCGATCTTTGGTTACCAGATGGCTCCAAAGTGGATGATTGTCAGGAGGAATTCAAACACGTCCAAGATGGCGTGTTTTCTATCGTGCGCACGGCCCACGGGTCGTATGATTCATGGTGGATGGAAGTCCTGTTTTATGACACCACAAACGGTCGTTATTGCTCACTTATCGGACAGAGTTGGAGGTTTTTGAAGCAAGAAAACCTTCTGGTCGTCGGAGAACTAAACCTGTTCAACCTATCAACGTTTTGGTCGCTGAGAGCGGAACAAACCATCCGAGAGGTTGAGAGTGATGCTTCTTCGGAACGTATCACCTTGCGTCATGGAATCGGCCAAAAGTCGTATGTCATGAACGGAAAGCTCATCGTCTTCGGTAAAGAGTATAAAACCTCGTTCTCCGATGACTGGGTTATCCTTGTGGGGAGGAATGATTACGAAAGGATACATTTCTTCTTCAACCTCAAAACGGGAGAACGTTCGAAAAACTTTCTCATCAACTGTTTTGAGGATCTTGGTGAAGGGATTTTCTTGTTTGGTCAGAACGCTGGGTGGACGTTTTTCAACTTCCACTCCAAAAAATCTTCGGGGTTTTTGGATCATCGTCCGTTCTTCAAAACGCATCGCGTGATGGAGAACAGTGCCATCAGGTTTGATTCTGGGGAAGGAACCCATTTCGACCTGGACCCTGAAACCATGAAGTGCTCAACCTATATGGTTACGAGCTGACTTCATTGTTGTGTACCTCTCCCGCCGTCGGGGGAGGTTTTTCTTTTTCTAAAACCCTCTTTCTCTACGCCTTCCTCCCCTCAATCTCTTCCTTCGTTCGCTTCACAAAATCAGCAACACTCATCACGCCGATTTTGCCAGCTGCGTTGTGTTCAACAGTAACTTCGTTTGCTGCAACTTCTTGATCTCCGATGACGAGGAAGTATGGAACTTTTTCTGTCTTTGCTGCACGGATTTTCTTTCCCATTGAGTCATTGTCGTCTGCGAGTGAAACGCGGAGTCCTGCTGTTTTGAGTTCGTTATATACCTCAGTTGCATATGGAATGTGCGCATCAGTTACCGGCACAACACGAACTTGCTCAGGTGCAAGCCAAAGTGGGAAGTGTCCGCCGTAGTGTTCAATCAAAATACCAAGGAATCGATCAGGAGAACCAATAAGTGCTCGGTGAATCATAACCACACGTTCCTTCTCGCTCTTTTCATTGATGCAGTACAAATCAAATCGCTCAGGCATACTAAAGTCGAGCTGTACGGTTGAGATCTGCCATTGTCGTCCAAGTGCATCAACTGCCATGATGTCGATCTTTGGCCCATAAAAAGCCGCTTCTCCTTCTGCTTCTTTGTTTTCAATCCCTTTTTCTTTGAGGAGCTTTCGGAGAATGTCTTGTGAACGTTCCCATACTGCGTCATCTCCTAAATACTTTTCTTTGTTTTCTGAATCTCGAAGTGAGAGGCGCATCCAGTATCCAATGCCGTATGTTTTGAGTGCTTCTTCAATTGCGTCGAGCACGTTTGAGATTTCTCCTTCAATTTGGTTTTCTCGACAGAAGATGTGTCCGTCGTCTTGTGCAAATGAACGAAGTCGAGTGAGTCCAGAAAGTTCTCCCGGTCGTTCGTCTCGGTACAAGTTTGCAAAGTCAGAGTATCTGATAGGGAGGTCTCGGTAGCTGCGTTGCTTTGATGCAAAAATCTGTGTGTGCTGTGGGCAGTTCATTGGCTTCATAAACATTTCGTCCGCAACGTACTGTGAAGAAACCGAAAGCATATCTTCTTTGTATTGATCGTAGTGACCAGAGATTTTGAAGAGCTCTGCTTTGTTGATGTTTGGAGTGTGTACTTCACCAAACCCAAGCTTGTCGTTGAGTTCTCGTGAGTAATTGATGATTGCGTTTCGTACAGTATTTCCTCGAGGTGTCCAAAGCGGCATTCCACTTCCAACTAAATCAGAGAAGGTAAACAGGTCCATTTCTTTTCCGAGCTTTCGGTGGTCGCGCTTTTTTGCTTCTTCGCGTTGTGTCTGGTACTTTTTGAGGTCGTCCTTGGTGTTGAATGCGAGTCCATATACTCGGGTGAGCATTGGATTCTTTTCGTCTCCACGCCAGTACGCTCCTGCAAGATGTGTGATTGCAAATGCTGTTGCTGGAATTTCTTTGGTTGTATCAACGTGTCCTCCTCGGCAAAGGTCGATGAAGTTGTCTCCTGTTGCATATAAAGAAAGCGGTTCATTTTTTGATTCAAGCTCGTCGATAAGTTCAAGCTTAAATGGCTGATCCTTAAATGTTTCTCGTGCTTCGTCAGCAGTTACTTCAATTCGCTTAAACGGCAGGTCTTCCTTTATAAGTGCCCGCATTCGATCTTCGAGTGCTGGAAGGTCATCTTCCGAAAGAGGTTTTGAAAATGAGATGTCATAATAAAAGCCGTTATCAATAACTGGTCCAATACCAAGCTTTGCCTCAGGGTCGTGTTCAAGCGCTGCAATTGCTAAAAGGTGTGAGAGGGAGTGTCGGATATGTGCTAATTTTTCATCTTGTTGTTCCATGGCTGTTACTTTGCGTTATTTTTTCCTTTATTTCAAGGGTTTTATGGTTGTAAGTGTACGGCATAACAATGGCCGACACAACGCAGAGCGCCTCGTCACGTCTTCTGTTACTGTAGGTTGATGAAGGAAAAGTATGCAGTGCTCAAACATGAACCGGGAAAACATCGTGAATACATCGGTGGGGTTGGTGATTTGTGGCAAAAAATAGGCAACTTACAGCTCGAGATGCTTAGAAAACAAGGGTTGCGACCAGAACACACTCTGCTTGATTTGGGTTGTGGGTCACTTCGTCTCGGGATTCTTGCGATACCATTTTTGAACCCCGGGAATTATTTTGGTATTGATATGCACCAGTCACTCATTGACGCTGGTCTTAGTCATGAGCTTGCTGCTGATCTTCAAAAAGAAAAACAACCAAACTTTTTTGCTACCGAGACATTTGAGGTTGATGTGTTTGCGACGACGTTTGATTTTATTATTGCGCAATCGGTGTTTACACATTTGCCTGTTTCAAAAATAAAAGCATGTATCGAAAAACTTCCAAAGGTGATGCATAAAGACACCAAATGTTTCTTTACGTTCTATGAATTTACCGACACAACACCGGCTGCAAAAATAGACGAAGAACCGTACCACCAAACGCAGGCTTTGTATGCTGAGATCTCAAAAGCAAACGGATTACAGTTCACCTATATTGGAGATTGGGGACATCCAAAAGATCAGAAGCTCGGAATGCTTACGCTTTGCTAACACATGATTCCTGCCGTATGATGGCTATATGTTTGAAATGTTTACAGGACCAGTCGTGTCGCCATCTGCGCTTACACTTTTTCCAACACTCTTTATTGGGTTTTTGATTTGGTCGCTTGTATGGAAAGGGTTTTCACTATGGCATGCTGCTCAAAAAGGTGATAAACAGTGGTTTATTGCGCTACTTATTCTAAACACAGCAGGAATCCTCGACATCTTGTACTTGTTCGTCTTTAGTAAGATGGGCAACAAAAAAGAAACTGCTGACACACAACCAACAGAACAAAAATAATTGTGAGATTACTTGGAATTGATTACGGAACAAAGCGAATCGGCATCTCTCTTTCAGATGAGGGGGCTCGTTTAGCATTTCCACACGCAACAATTTCGAGTGACAAAAAATCAGTCGCAGAAATAAAAGAAATTGTGAAACAGTACGAGGTAGGGAAGATTATTGTTGGCGAATCAAAGGACTTCAAAATGAAAGATAATCGACTAATGGACGACGTTTCATTTTTTGTGAAAGATTTGGAGACTGCAACAAAATTGTCGGTAGAGCTGCATCCTGAATTTATGACATCGATGCAAGCTTCAAAAACACATTTTCAATTATCAGAACGACACAAAGATCGAGGAACGGCCAAAGCATCAAACCTTGACGCACAAGCGGCAACGATTATGCTACAGCACTACATTGATAGCACTAAACAAAAATAAGATGAGCGAAAAAATTTCAATTGATGATTTTAAAAAAATAGAAGTAACCGTAGGGAAGATTCTTTCTGTAGAAATTGTTCCTGATGCAGACAAGCTACTCAAACTCAGTGTTGATTTGGGTGAAGCTGAACCACGACAAATTGTTTCGGGAATACGATTGTATTTTGAGGACCCACAAATCCTGGTTGGGAGGCGTGTACCGTTTGCTACAAACCTAGAGCCACGAGTTATTAAAGGTCTCGAATCAAATGGGATGATCATGGCGGTGAACGACAAAGAAGGAAATGGTTTCTCACTCCTTGAAGTTGGAGACAATATCACCCCAGGAAGTCGCGTTTCATAAATAATAGAGGAAAGAAAAAAGAAATCTATCCTTCTGATACAATACAAAGCGTGTTATTTACGCAACAACAAACAAAACTACAAGAATGGTTTGAGCGACAAGCAGCAAACAAACATGCGCGTTTTTGGCTGTGGTTGATTGCGTTTACTGAGAGCTCATTTTTTCCAATTCCTGCAGATCCATTCATGGCGATTCTGCTTTTGAAGCAACGAGAGAAGTGGTGGCAGTATGCATTGGAGGTAACTATTGCATCAGTGCTTGGTGGGTTGTTTGGATACATCATTGGATACACCTTGTACGAAACTTTTGGCCAGCCAGTTGTTTCTTTTTATAACTTAGAATCAGAATTTACATACGTCACTAATTTGTTTGAGGCGAATGTGTTTTGGACAGTGTTCACTGCTGCGTTTACTCCGATTCCATACAAAATTTTCACCATCGCGGCTGGAGTCGCTCAGGTAAATATTCCACTCTTTGTCATTGCTTCTGTGATTGGACGCGGACTTCGATTTTTTATTGTTGGACTCGTGATGCGAGCGTTTGGAAAACAACTTGGTGATCTCTTTTTTAAATTCTTTAATGCAATTACAACAGCAATTGTTGTGCTCATTGTGTTATACACGGTTATCAAGTTCCTCTTTTAGTGCACTTACGTTGTATAATAAAAACGTATGCGACACGCACGTACACATCGTTCAGCGTTTTATACTATTTTCCCAACGCCGCAGTACCTAACTATGGATACTGTTGGTATTGATATTTCTCCGAAATCCGTTTGCGCGATGAAGTTGGTTCAAAATAAAGTTGGTTTTGTTCCTGAGATTTTTAAAGAAGAAAAACTTATTGAAGAGTGTGAGCTCCTTGAATCAAAAGATGATCTTAAACGATGCGAACCACTTCGTGGAGCACTTCTTAAATTAAAAGAAGAACTCAATTTAACATTTGTAAAAGTTTCTTTGCCAGAAATGAAGACATACATCTTCAAGACATCAGTGCCAGAGGAGGCACTCGAGACTATCGAAGATGCACTCACTGTTAAGTTACAAGAAAACGTCCCGCTTAACCCAAACGATATTTTGTATGACTTTCATATTCTTCCTCAAAGAACCTTACAAAAAACTATTGATGTTGTTGTGACCGTGTTTCCAAAAAACGTTATCACTGCGTATACAGAGTTACTCAATGATATTGGATTAATCCCTGTTGTTTTTGAGTCAGAGAGTCAGTCAAACGCTCGCGCACTTATGCATCCAGAAGACAGTACACCTTATTTATTGATGCACATGGGGTATACCAAGGTGAGTCTTGCGATTGTTGAACGAGGAATGGTGCACTACACATCTTCAATTCCATATCCGAGTGAGGAAATTGTAAAAGATTTTACTGCTCAACCCGCACAAGCACTTAAAGCAAAAATTAATACACTGCTCGTGTATTGGTTTACCAATAAACACAATCCAGAAGAAAACGAAAAAATTTCCAATACCATTTTGACTGGTCCGTTCGCTGCCGCCCCAGGACTTGTTGAATTTTTGGAAAAGCACCTACGTATTAATGTCGACATCGCAAATGTTTGGAAGAATTGTTTTGATATCAATGAGCACATCCCAGACATTTCACAAGAAGATGCACTTCGATATAGCACTGCTATTGGACTGTCGTTACTAGAACACTAAGTATATGTTGCGTTTATTGTTACCAAAGCAAAAAAAAGAACTACGAGCCGAGTATCGGAATCGGTTTCTCGTTGTGTTTTTTGGAAGTCTTTCATGTGTTGTGTTGGCTTGGGGTTTTTCATTAATCCCAACATATGTGACGCTGCAGTCTGAAGAGAAGGTGTTGCGCGAAGACTTGCGTGTAGCAACTGATCCAGATCTCAATGCAGACCGCAACGCCCTCAAGGATGAGCTGCAAACATTGAGTAAACGACTTACACTGCTCGATGTTCCGAGTTATCAGGTGTCACGATTGCTGCAACTTATAACTAACGCTCAAACACGCGCAATTGCAATCACTACTATTTCATTTGATGCCACAAAAAATCCAACCGATGCATCGTTGCAAGGAGTACTGGTGCTTTCGGGTGTAGCTAATACACGAAGTGGTTTAATGGGTTTTGCCGATACATTGAAACAACAGGCTGATATATTCACTGATGTAGACTTACCGTTTTCAAGTTTGGTTAAAGATACTGATATTCCGTTTACGATTACAATCCAATTAACACCTGTGTTGGTTACTGCAAAATAAATATGGATACCTTTGCAAAAACAAAACAAAAACTACTTGTCACGGGAATTATTTGTCTTGCAGCCCTTGTGTTGTCTATCGGATTCCATGTTGTTGTTTCAAACAAGATCGAAGTCACAGAACAATTACGAACAGATGTTGGTCGTGCAAAGCGAGAAGATTTGGTAACGCTTAAACGCGCAATTAGATCGATTGGTGAACACACTCCAATTCTCGATACGCTTCTCGTGACGCGAGATAATATTTTTGCATTTGTTGGAGATATTGAACGGCTTGGAAAAAACACCGGAGCACTTGCCGTCGCACAAAGTATCACGGTGTTTGATATCGGAAATGATGGAAAAGAATATCCTGCAGAGACATTATCCGAAGAACAACGATCGCACGGAGTACTGACGCTCACGATGCGATTGGATGGAACATGGGAACAGCTCGTTGGTTTTTTGCTTCAACTTGAACAGCTACCTGTTGAAAGTTCACTGGAAGGAGTTCGACTTGCGTCAGGATATGATGCAACAACAAAACAGCAAACATGGACTGCGTTATTTGAGTTAGTAACAACTATCGAATAAAGAGTATGAAGAAACCACACACAAAAAAAGGAACAACCAGATTTTGGGCAGACAAGGAAGAAAAGATTTCGCTTTCTGGATTTTCAGTCGGCACTGACTGGATGTTGCTCGTTGGTTTGTTCACCTTACTTTTTGCAGGACTTTTGTTTTGGTCGTGGTCAACATATCGAAATGTTGTAGAAGAATCGTATCTCAAGGATTCGGTACAGGCAGAATCACGAACTCGTGTAAATGAAGAACAGCTCAACAGAGTTCTTTCAAATTTTGAAGAGAGACGTTCACGTTTTGAAGATCTTTCGGGCGGTTTTACGTTTACGTTACAAAGAGGAATATCTCCTGTTTTGGAGAATGCGTCTTCAACTGTTGATATAACTACAGCCACAACAAGCACTTCAACTGTCGAAACTTTTGACGAGGAGCAGTAGCGTTGCTAGTCTTGGGGAATGCTCCTGTAGTTTAATGGATAGAACAGGGGACTTCTAAGCCTCTAATGGAGGTTCGATTCCTCCCGGGAGCACATTTACAATCCTGTAGATATGCGGTACGCTGTACCGCACAAGGGCGATTAGCTCAGTTGGTAGAGCAGCTCGTTTACACCGAGAAGGTCAGGGGTTCAAGTCCCTTATCGCCCACAAAACCAAAAAACACACTACGCGTTTGACTTCCAAACATAAAAGCGTAGTGTGTTTTTTGATATGAACGTTCCAAATATTCTCATCCTTGTTGTTGTTTTCTTCGTGTTTGCAGGTGTCGGATTTGCAGTGGCAAAACTGATTTCTACGGTGAAACGGCGTATCCGAGCACAAACGCTCGATGAGCTTCAAGAGTTCATCGAGGTGCTCGATCAGCCGCGTGCGTGGCAGCTTCAGCAAGATATTCCTTATGAAATGAAACGTGGTGACACCACGGAGTGTCTCTTGGGAAAAGGTTGTGTCTCAGTTTTCTTCTTCACTTCAACCTCTTTCGAGGACGGGGAAGTTCATAAGACGTACTTGTTGCGCTACCTCGCAGAAGATTGGATGCAGCTCGACTTCATCAATTCCACATTGCAACGTGTTCAACTTGGTGGAGTAACTCGGTTTACTGAGGATGATCTCACCGATCAAGCTCGCGCGGACGCTCTGACCATTTCGAAAAAAGTCGCGAACCTGCTCGAGCTCGCCTCTCAGCAACAAACCGCAGCCCAGTGATACGTTCATCGCGTGTCTCAAGGCTTTTTCTTTTACTAACCATCTGCAACCTGCTACCATCGATGCTATGGAACAAATTCACTGCATAATTTCTGGAAAGGTGCAGAATG